>CERR01018849.1_pt1 | contig 17368 bp, 17 predicted proteins | sample 530841 | NCBI WGS metagenome assembly CERR01 (sample SAMEA2621021, study PRJEB7988) | marine metagenome | biome: marine biome (ENVO:00000447); feature: surface water layer (ENVO:00002042); material: "saline water (ENVO:00002010), including plankton (ENVO:xxxxxxxx)" | depth 5 m | reverse complement strand
CCCGCCATATAAACCACGCCATCAATAGGACCAATTGTGTCGTAAGCATTCCTTATGCTCTCTGAGTCAGTTACATCGCAATAAACAACTTGCGTCGGTATTAGGAGTTTTTCTGAAAGCGCATTTAACCTCTGAGTATCTCTTGCAGAGATTATTAATGAAGCGCCCAAATTATCCATTTTTTTGGCTAATTCATACCCGATGCCATCACTTGCACCTATAAGCCAATATCGCTTTCCCTTAAGGTTTTTCATAAGTTTTTTCTAAACGTCGCAACAAGCTCACCAACCTTCACTCCAAATTTTCTGAATTCCGACCTATTAATAATAGTTCCATTTTCCATAAGGTGCATCCAATCAATAACATTTATTTCATGTCCACCCAATTCTTGCGATAATTTTAGCTTATATTCTAATTTAACCGCTGAGCCCATCTGCTGCCCATTAGCTTTTCCAATTATATCCGGAGCTGTACCTTCAATTCTTCCATCGCCTAAAACTTTTAATCTCCATTGTCTAATCTGGTTTTTTCCAGAGGAGAAATTAAAATTTTCTATAAGCTTTCCCTCATTGCCTTTCCAACTTCCCTCAAAGCTGGCTATAAAAGTACTTACCAAGTTACCAGATAATCCATAAATCATACCCTCAGCTACCATAGGACCATTTAAACAATCTCTTATATCAAAAATATTCTTCTCTTCTTTAAATCTAAGAATATTTTGACTCTTAAATGCGAAGAACTGAAATTTTACTGTTATAAGCAACAAGCAAAAAGCTGTTAACATAAGAATAATCCACATCAGCTATTTTTCCTTTCAAATGGCCCATACTGCAAGGCAATCAAAGCTAAAAGTTTTAATGAACAAGGCAGCAGACAATAAAAAAAATTTAAATTAAAGAACTGACCTTCAACTTCTCTTTCTCCAGATACAAAACCAGTCATCGCCAAAATAGGCAAAATAACTCCAGCTGAAACTGCAAGGGTAACTTTATTAAAAAAACTCCAAAGTCCGAATGCAACAGAACTCTCAAAACCTACCCTGGAGATATGTGAAGCATACATTGCGGGTAAAATAGACATGTCAGCACCTAAGCTTGCACCAGATAGTCCACATATAATTAAGAACGGGAAAATATCACCAGAACTCAGAAAAGAGGTAAAACCAAACGTTACAACTGCTAGCAGCATACCAATAGATAAGAGTTGTCTTAATTCATAATAAGTTGTGAGTTTACCCCATAAGGGAACGGAAACCGCAGCGCTGATAAAGAAGGTCAGCAAGAATATTCCAGAAAAATTTGCCGCCCCTAATCGCGTCTCAACAAAAAACAAAAATAATGTTGAAGTTATGGCTACAGGACTTGCATTTAAGAATGCTAAAAATAAAAAACTACGAGTTTTACTATCCCTCAAGAAACTAAGAACTTTGACCTGTGAGCGTATTTTAGGGACGTGAGTCCAACAATTTCGCATGATGAAATTCGAAATTGTAAGCATAATCACAAGAGAAACAGCAAAACCTCCCCAAGGATCCATCCCAAAAGTTTGGAAAAAGGTTGGTAATAAACAAGCTGTTACAATACCAATTAAGGCACCAGTTTCTCTCCAAGCAGCCAAACCCTCATGTGTATTTATTGATTTTGATTCAACAAGAATGAGTCCTTGTGAGTAAAAACATATATTTAAATATGAAAAGGCGGTAAACATAATAAGCAAACACAAACCGGAATATACTAAAGGTTCGAATAGTGGATCTACCGCGAAAAAAAACCACACACTAAAACAAAGCATTACGATAAAAATTAGAACGGAGTTTCTACGATATTTTCCAATCTTTTGTGCTATTTTTCCCAAAAATGGATCTTGAATAACATCTATTAACCTCAAAAAAAGAAACATGGCTCCTACGTGCCATAATGATAATCCATAATGATCAACTAAGAATTTTGGAGCATAAATATAAATTGGTATCCCAACGGCAGCTAAAGGAGCCGCAAAAATTGCATATCGCCAATAGTCATTACTATTCTGTTTGACCACAGACCCCATCAGCGGCTTACAGACTCAGTTGGTGGCTTTGGGCGAGCACTAAATGTAGCCTTTTTTATCCATAATCGTAAAGCCTGGAAATGTATTAAAAACAAAACCCTCGCAGAGCCAAATGGCCTCATAAATGTAGCGATTAATATTAATTTTGAGGTTAAAGGGCTACGCTTTCCTTCTAAAGTTGCTACAACACCTCCGCTATCGTGATTGTAATTAATTCTTATAAAAATTTGTTTTGCATTTATATCAAATGAAAATTTATAAGCCCCCTCCATCGGTTGAAATGGAGATACGTGAAGAGCTTTTTTGCTTGTTATTAACTTATTATTCTGGGTAATTTCACTAAGGTCATCGTTATAACACAAGTAGCTATGACGGTCACCAAATGTGTTATTTACCTCAACAATGACAGCTATAAGCTTATCCTTAGCATCAAATGCCATCCAAAAACTTACAGGAGTAAATCGTGTTAAAAACATTCTCGGTTGCGCTAAAAGTTTTACTTTCATTTCCGGCAAATCGATTTGATTTCTAGAAAAAATATCTCTAGCCCAACTAAAACCTTTGCCAAAATTGCGAAGGCCTCCATGATCTCTATCAAATATTGAAAATAGATTAACCTTGTTATGCGAAAACATTTTGATCTCATGTGGATCATTTTCATCAAAAAAAACAAAGTCTACTTTGTAAGTGAAAGAATTGCGAATTTTCCCCAATCTACCATGATACGTATGACCTTTTACATATTCGACCATCAGGCTACTTTTTTTACTTTTAATCGCTCAAATTGCTCTGCAATTCTAATAGCGCTTTCATAACCATCTTCATGAAAACCAAACCTCGTCCAGGCCCCACAATAATATGTGGAATTCAACCCTTGAATGCCTCTCAAGTCGTCTTGTGCTTGAAACGCCGCTTTATCAAAAACTGGGTGCTCAAACGTTGCTTCGTCAAAAATTAAATCTTCATTAATGTCAGATGATGGATTTAAGGATACAAATATTTGCTGGTCAGTAGGTAAAGATTGCAAAGAATTCATCCAATAGGTAATACCTACTTTCGGGTCGGGCTTCATGTGCTTCGACTTATAAACCCATGAAGCCCAAGCTCGTTTCCTTTTTGGCATCTGATTGGTGTCCGAGTGAACAATTGCCCTATTACTTTGATACTTTATCGATCCTATGATCTTGCTTTCCTCTTTGGTAGGATTTTCCAAAATCTTCAGGGCTTGATCAGAATGGCACGCAAAGATTATTTTATCAAATTTCTGCCAATCTCCGTTATCGGTCTTTAAAAATAATCCAGTCTCATTTCGCTTAACAGCAACGACCTTCGAACTTACTTTGATTTTTCCTCCAGCTTCAATTATCGCTTTGGATATCCTGGAGACGTACTGTTGGCTACCACCATCAACCGTATACCACTGGTTAGTATTCCAAGACAATAAAGAATGGTTATTAAAAAACTGAACAAGAGACTTCGCCGGAAAAACCTCCATCTGCTCTGGCGTAGAAGACCAAATAGCCCCCGATATAGGCAAGAAATAGTAGTTACGAAACCATTCACCCATTTTCATTTGGTCTAAAAATTCTCCCAAAGAGAGGTTAGGATCTCGAGATAGATCTAGTGCTGAACCGTTAAACCGTATGATATCTCGCATCATGTTCCAAAACTTTGGCCGTATCACGTTTCTACGTTGAGCGGCCATCATGTTAAAACTGCTCATTCCGTATTCAATCGCTCCATTTCCAATCGAAGCTGCAAAACTCATATCACTTTTCTTGACGGGCACCTTCAAATTCTCAAACATTCTTGTGAGATGTGGATAGTTTTCGTAGTTAAAAACGATAAAACCTGTATCGACAGGTACTTCTGAGTCCTTACCAACAAATATAGTGCGAGCGTGACCTCCTACGCTCGGAGAGCTTTCGAACACTTCAACATCATTTTTGTCAGACAGCATGTATGCACAGCCAAGCCCTGATACACCAGCCCCAATGATGCCAATTTTAAAATTTTTTTCCTTCGGTTTAATCACTACTCAAGCCTTTCACCTTTTAATTACGTGTCAAATTTAAAACCAGATCATTTTTTTTGATCCAACAAGACCAACCTAGCGTAAACATTGCATGATACGAGAAAACACCATATTCTATCCTGACCAGGCGAAAAGTACCGATGTGTTAATGTCGCACATGGGAAAAGGACATAAACTTCTGTCAGAAAAGAGTATGAACAAAAATTCACTTCACAATTGGTCAGAATATTTGGAAAGAATTTCCAAGAATAAGGACGCTATCGCATTTAGACATCTATTCGAACATTTTGCCCCTCGAGTTAAATCTTTTTTAATGAAAAGTGGTGGATCTGAAAACCAGGCGGAAGAAAGTATGCAAGAAGCAATGGCAACAGTATGGCAAAAAGCCTCGATGTTTGATTCACAAAAAGCAAGTGCTTCAACTTGGATTTTTACGATAGCAAGAAATAAGCAACTAGATGCAATACGAAAAATTAACAGGCCAGAACCCGAAGAACTTCCTTGGATGGAAACAGAGCAAAGTGACGCACGTGATGCAATAATCATTCAAGAAGAACAAATTAATTTGGCTTTGGCCGTATCTAAGCTACCTAAAAAGAATAGAGATTTAATCGAAAAAGCTTTTTATGGAGACTTGAGTCATTCAGAGATATCAAACTTAACAAAGTTACCCTTAGGAACAGTGAAATCGAGAATACGATTATCACTTGATCGGTTAAGAAAAGAATTAGGTAAGAAATTACAATGAAAACAAAACACCACATCCCAAGTGAAGTTCTATCAGCATACTCAACAGGGTCTCTCCCAGAAGCCTTTAGTATAATAGTAGCTTGCCATATTTCTTTGTGTGATCAGTGTAGGGCAGAAGTAGAAGCCTTTGACACGATAGGCGGAGTGCTAATTGATAATGAAGAAATGGCAAATATTGATTTAAATAGTTTTGAAAAAACAATGAAGTTGATTGACAAACAAGATAACAGTCATTTAGTGCCGAGTTTAAAATCCAACGATATATACCCAACGCCTTTAAAAAATTATTTTGGCGGCAGTGTTGAGAATATAAAATGGAAATCTGTAGGGGGCGGGATAAAACAGGCAATGCTATTAAACAATAAAGAAGCAAGCGCTCGGTTGTTATCGATTCCCCCCGGGGCACAATTACCCGATCACAGTCATAAAGGCCTCGAAATGACAATGGTTTTACAAGGATCATTTTCTGACGAGATAGATAGCTTTTATAGAGGTGATGTTGAACTAGGAGATGATCATCTAACTCATACACCAAAAGCGGGTATGGATGAACACTGCATCTGCATCGCGGCTACCGAAGCTCCACTGGTTTTCAACAGTTGGCTTCCAAAATTATTACAACCATTTATACGAATTTGATTTTGCAAATTTTAAAATAACCATTTATGACAACTTCAGATCTATTTCTGGGAGGAATCTATGCAACATGGCGCAATAGCTAGAATGCAGCATTTTTCTATGGAAGTGAGCGATACTGACAAATCGATCGAATTTTATAGAAAAGTTTTAGGTTTTAAGTTAACTGAGAGACATCAGGCGTATGAAGTCGCTAAAATACCAGTAGAGCTAACTTTTATGAGATTAGGAAACTCTCATCATGAGCTAGTCTTAGTTCATAATCCAAAAAAAACCTATCGGAAACGCCCAACAAAACCAGAAGATGATCTTGATGGCCCTCCCTCATTTCATCATTTTGCACTGGAATGTGATACTCGAACAGATTGGTTAAAGGTTGTTAAATCTATTAAAGAACATTCTGTTCAAATTGTTAGGGGTCCTGTGGTACATAGTGGCTATGTACCAAGTGGTGATGGATCTTGGGGAGAAAATGAAGCGATTTATATATTAGACCCAGATGGTCATAGGGTAGAAATATTTTGGGCGCTCGCTAAGATAGGCAGCGATGGTATCCATATCAATTATAAAGGCGAAAAAGTGCCAGGTACCAAAACAGAAGAACTTTGACTAAGAATTCTGAAATCGCGATCGTTGGCATGGGACCTACCGGTACAACACTCGCTAATTTACTCGCTAATCGTGGTATATCCGTATCGATCTTTGAAAAACAAGAAACGACTTACCCATTACCGCGTGCCGTTCATTTTGATGGCGAGGTAATGCGAGTATTTCAATCAATCGGTCTTGCATCCGAAATTTCAGAACACTCTTTAGTAAATAAAGGAATGTTATTTAAGGATATTAACTCAAATATAATAATTGACTGGTCACGCTCTCAAGCCATTGGACCTATGGGGTGGTATGAAAGCTATAGGTTTCATCAACCAGACTTAGAGAATACATTAAGAAGAGGATTATCTCGATTTAAGAATGTGAAAATCAATTACGACTCAGAAATAAAAAAGATTTCTGATAATGGAAATGACGTTACAATCGAATTAAGTTCTGGCAAAACTCACACATCCAAATTTTTAGTTGGTTGTGATGGTGCACAATCGATTGTTAGAAAATTCCTACAGCAAGATTTAGTTGATTTAGGCTTTAAACAAAGATGGCTCGTAATTGACACCATACTCAACACCGACATACCACATTTGGGTGATCACACTGTGCAAATTTGTGACCCAATAAATCCTATGACTTACGTAAGAGGCACTGGAAAAAGGCGTAGATGGGAAATGAGATTGGTTGATGATACCATATCTGAAATAACCCCTAAGTTTGTTTGGGAAAAATTAAGTAATTGGATTTCAGAAAAAGATGCTCAAATAGAGCGCTCGGCTGTTTATACTTTTAAATCAGCAATCTCAAAAAAGTGGTCTAAAGGAAATGTTTTTTTAGCTGGAGATGCGGCCCACCTTATGCCTCCATTTATGGGGCAAGGGATGTGTGCCGGTATTAGAGATGTTTCCAACTTGGCGTGGAAACTTTCCACAGTAATAAATGGAGCTGATAGAAAAATTTTGAACACTTATACGACTGAAAGATTAGCAAACGTACAAGAATTTATTGATTTAACCGTCCGCTTAGGAAAAATAATAAATCAAACTGTCAAAGGAAAAAAAGAAGCTACTAAAATGGACTCTATATGGCCATCGCTAGGCCCTGGATTAGGGCCACGAACCAATCTAGAAGGGAAATTGGCTCCTCAGTTTATCTCAAACGATTCTTACAAAGCTGATGATCTTAGTCCAACTGGTTCATATACATTAGAAGTCTCCAATGAGCGGGTTCTTAGTGGATGTAAAGAATGGCTTAACAAAAATGAGATAAAGGCCGCTATAGTGAGGCCTGACTTTTATATATTAAAAATTAATTCTGAAAGAAATTCTCCAGAAAATTTGAATTCAAGTTTTCAACAATTCTATAATGATCTTTTAGGACTTCTGCCATCACGAAAATTCGTAGGTTAAATCGATGTATTAATAGGGAATATTGGGATTCTGAAGAAAGCATATTGACATTTACCCTAGATCCAACCCATTTTCCGCCATTACACAGACGATAAATTTATTATAATACTTAAGGGAAATTTAATGCCAATTGTTGTAGTAGAATCACCCGCTAAAGCCAAAACGATAAATAAATATCTAGGTTCTGATTATACCGTTCTCGCTTCATATGGCCATGTGCGAGACCTTCCACCAAAAGACGGCTCGGTGGACACAGAAAACCAATTTAATATGTTGTGGGAAGTTTCTTCTGGCTCTAAAAAACACCTTAAAGCAATTTCAGATGCGTTAAAAGATGATGATACCTTGATACTCGCGACAGACCCAGATCGTGAGGGTGAGGCAATAAGTTGGCATTTAGAAGAGGCGCTTATTAAACGCAAAATTATTACAAAGACAACCAAAGTTGAACGCGTTGTCTTTAATGCCATCACCGAGTCAGCTGTAACTGAAGCAATGGCGTCTCCTAGAAAAATTGATATGGAATTGGTAGAAGCTTATTTAGCCCGAAGAGCTTTAGATTATTTGGTTGGCTTTAACCTTTCACCTGTTTTGTGGCGAAAACTACCGGGAGCAAAATCAGCAGGGCGTGTGCAATCAGTCTGTTTAAGGCTTATTGTTGAGGCTGAAATGAAAATAGAAGCTTTCAAAGCTCAAGAATATTGGACGGTAAAATCTGTTCTCAGCACACCTGAAGATAAAAGATTTGAAGCAAGACTTGTAAAACTTGCTGGCTCAAAACTTCAAAAATTCGACTTGAAAAGCAAAGAAGCGGCTGAAATAGCAGTTCAAGCCATTGAATCTAGAAAGTTAATTGTAAAATCAATTGAAGCAAAGCCAATAAACAGGAATCCCGCTGCTCCATTTATGACTTCAACCCTGCAACAGGAAGCAAGTAGAAAATTTGGATTTGGTGCTAAACAAACTATGTCTATTGCTCAACGCCTTTATGAAGCTGGGTATATCACCTACATGCGCACTGACGGAATTGACATGGCTACAGAAGCAATAGAGTCCATAAGATTGCTTATAGATGAGCAATATGGTGATAAATTTAAACCAAACTCACCAAGAGTTTACAAAAATAAAGCCAAAAATGCTCAAGAAGCTCACGAATGCATTAGGCCAACTAATATTAATATTTTATCGGAAACGCTAATAAACTTAGATCAAGATCAGCGTAGACTTTATGATCTTATTTGGAAAAGATCAATCGCCAGCCAAATGGCATCAGCCAAAATAGAAAGAACAACAATAGATATACATTCAACAGATGAGCAAATTGAATTAAGATCAACTGGGCAAATTGTTCGCTTTGATGGGTTTCTAAAAATTTATGAAGAAGGGCAAGATGACACTATAATCGATGACGACGATAAACTCTTACCACCCATGACTATCAAAGATAAGCTCACAAAAATTGATACCACATCTAATCAACACTTCACTCAACCGCCACCTCGTTACACCGAAGCAACACTTGTAAAGAAAATGGAAGAACTCGGAATAGGACGTCCATCAACCTACGCCTCAATTGTAACTACTATTCAAGAGCGGTCTTATGTAAGGAAAGAAAAAGGACGGCTACATCCAGAAGATAAAGGTAGATTAGTAATAGCTTTCCTAGAAAATTACTTCAGACAGTATGTTGGTTATAACTTCACTGCCGGATTAGAGGAAGAGCTAGATCTAGTGTCAGAAGGAAAGTTAAATTATAAAAAAGTGTTGAATAATTTTTGGAGCGATTTCTCAGCGGCAATAGCCGAAACAGCTGACCTGAGAATCACCGAGGTTCTTGAAAAAATTAATGAAGTACTAGCGCCACACATTTTTCCCCCAAATGAAGATGGATCAGATCCCCGTATTTGTAAAAAATGCTTAGAGGGAAAACTATCCATGCGCACTGCCAGATCAGGAAGTGCATTTATTGGCTGCTCGAATTACCCCGAATGTAAATATACGCGACCTCTATCTGGAGAAATAGACAATTCGGAATTTGGGGGGGCTGACGGAAAGATTTTAGGTTACGAAGAAGAAGAACCTATTTCACTTAGAAATGGTCGATTTGGCCCTTATGTCCAACGGACACCTTTGGCAAGTGATCTAAAACCAATTAGGGCGTCAATTCCAAAATCACTAAATTTAGAGTCAATCGATTTAAAACTCGCCCAGGATTTACTATCGCTTCCTAGATTTATAGGAGAACATCCAGATGGCGGAACTCTCCAAGCGGCAATTGGACGTTATGGTCCTTATGTTATGTGGGAAATGGAAAAACAGGAAAATAAAAAAACAACCCAAAAAATATATGCTAACATACAAGATCCGATGGATGTATTCACTATTGGAATGAATAGAGCTGTTGAGTTAATCTCTGACAAAGCTTTGAAAACTGGGAGATCAAAATTAACACCGTTAAAAGAACTTGGGGATCATCCAGCCAAGGGCGGATCAATAAATGTGATGGATGGAAAATACGGGCCGTATGTAAAATGGGAAAAAATAAATGCTACCATTCCAAAAGATATCGATCCACTCAATGTTGACATAGAAATTGCACTAAAATTGATCGAAGAGCGTATCACTAAAAATGGCAAGAAGAAAACATCAAAAAAGAAAAAGTGACTTAGTAAAGGAAACATAATGATTGGAAAATTAAATCATGTTGCAATCGCAGTTCCTGATTTAAGTATGGCTATGAAACTATACGAAGGCACCCTAGGAGCGATCGTTGGTGAACCAAAAGATGAACCAGATCATGGTGTGACTGTTGTATTTATTAACTTACCCAATACGAAAATAGAACTCTTGCACCCATTAGGATCAAATAGTCCCATAGAAAAATTTCTAGAAAAAAATCCAGCTGGTGGAATTCACCATATTTGTTATGAAGTTGCCGATATAATATCAGCACGGGAAAAATTAATCTCCAATGGGGCACATATTTTAGGTAATGGTGAGCCAAAAATTGGAGCGCACGGAAATCCAGTACTATTCCTTCATCCTAAAGATTTTAATGGTTGTTTAATAGAACTAGAGGAGGTCAAAGATGACCATTAGTGCCGCCTTAGTTCTCTTTGCTGTAATTTGGTTTATGTGTTTATTTATTGCGCTTCCTTTGAGGATCAAAAGCCAACAAGAAGATGGTTACGTTGTACCTGGCACTCCACCCTCAGCTCCATCCATACCTAGACTTAGAAAAAAAGTTGTATGGGTTTCCATAATTACAATTATAATATGGCTTATTCTTGTTTATATTATTTCTTCAGGAATCATTCGGGTTCAAGATATTTCTTTTTTTAATAGAAGTGGTAATCAATAGGTTAAAGCTTTTAAGAGCTGATCCATGTTGTGATCTTTTCAATATTTGGCCTAGGTCGTTCTGGAGGAACGATACTCTCTGTTCCTATATGAATATATCCAGCTACAAATTCTTCATCAGTTAAACCCAAACCTTGCTTTAAAAAAACGCGCTCGGTAGCAATCCAATCTGTTAACCAGTTTGCCCCCCAACCGCTAGCCAAGGCCACATTCAATAAACTTAAACAGACTGCCCCAGCAGACAAAATTTGTTCAACTTCTGGTATTTTTATCGACTCCCTTGGTGAAAAAACCACCGCAACCATGGTTGCCCCAGTTTGTAAGGCTGTTATCGTTTTTAATAATTTCTCAGGTGGTTTATCCAGCTGCTCTCCACGTTTATTGGTAAGGTCAACTAATCTTTTTAATGACTTTTCTTCAAAGACCATAAATCGCCAGGGTTCCAATTTTCCATGGTCTGGTGTGCGAGCTGCGGCTGTTAAAAGAACTCTTAATTCATCCTGTGTAGGACCTGGCCCCACCAACGTTTTAGCAGGTCTTGACCTCCTATTTAGTAAAAAATTCACAACCTCAGCATTCTTCTTAAGCATTTTTGTTCCTATCTATTCATAGGTGTGGATAAGATACACCAGTATTTTTATCAAGTATAATTTAGCGAAGGGACTTACTTTTGACTCTAGCCTCTCTTTGCCCAATATAAATAGCTGCGCATATGATGATAATAGCTCCTAACAAGGTAAGATTATTTGGGATTTCCTCCCAAATAAAATAGCCAAATGTACCAACAAATATTAATCGCAAATAAGTGAAAGGAGCCAATACTGCAGCCTCGCCATAGTGGTAGGCCTGAATATCGCCGATTCCTCTCAAGAAGGATGTAATCGCTAATAATAATATTAAAAAAATCGTTATATAAAATGATAAATGAACCTCTATATTTGATAATACAGGGTGCGCGAGAGGAAGACTAACAAAAAAAGTAATCAAAACTGAGCTTATATATGCTGATAAAGAACCGTCAGCGGAAACTATATTTCTTGAAAAAGCTAACGCAAGTGCGAATAAAAAAGAGCTTAAAAGTGCTGAGAACATGGCAGTATAACTACCTTCAAATCCAGGCTGCAAAACAATTAACACCCCGAAAAAACCTATGATTACCGCTAACCAACGCCTTAACCCAACTCTTTCCTTATTTATGAAGATTGATAGGATTGTAGCAAATATTGGCGCTGTAAAAAATAAGACGATAGTTGTAGCAATTGGTAAAACGGTTAATGTGAAAAAACCCAGATGTGTCGAGAAGGCAATCAATAAACCACGGAAAATATGAAGGTAAGGCTTTGAAAAGCGCAAACGGTGACGAAAAGCCGGTATAGCGACAACTGGTAAACATAAGAATATTGTTAATAACCCCGCCCGAAATAAAACTAATAACCTACTATCAAAAGTCTGTCCTAGCTCCTTTACTAAAATCGACATTACGCTAGCAAATGAAACTGACATCAATATCCAAATAATTCCAAGACGATTGTTGATATCTTTATTCATAGGTAATCCTTCTCCTTGTATTTGTTAAAGGTCAAGCTTAACTGAATTTATATTATGGCAAAGCGATTAACTTGATGATAAAGAAAAAAAAACTGGGTTTAATATGGGTCAAAAAAACCAAATGGAGTTGGAAAAAAACCGTGCAATTCACTGGTTCAAAGATCTTCGAGATGTAATCTTAAAAAACTTCGAAAATTTGGAGCGCAATCAAGAGTTTGGTAAGTTTCAAAAAAACAAACCAGGTAAGTTTGACAAACAAAAAACTTCTCGTTTGAATTCAAAAAATATTAACCAGGGCGGTGGCGAAATGGCGATTATGAGTAACGGTCGCCTCTTTGAAAAAGTTGGAGTGAATATTTCAACAGTTTATGGAGAGTTAAGTAACGAAGCTATACAGATGATGACTGAGTCCAAGAATCTACCTCATTTAAAGGAAAACCCCTCTTTTTGGGCTTCCGGTATCTCATTAGTAGCGCATATGCAAAATCCACACCTTCCCGCTGTACATATGAATACCAGAATGTTTTGGACAAAGGGAGCGTGGTGGTTTGGTGGTGGGGCGGACCTGAACCCATGTATTGAGGATCCATTAGATACCAAACATTTTCATGCCATTCAAAAAAAATATTGTGATAAACATGATTTAAGGTTTTATCCAAAATATAAGGACTGGGCTGACAAGTATTTTTATGTTCCGCACCGAAAGCGAAACAGAGGGGTTGGTGGGATATTTTTTGATGAACACAACACAGGTAATTGGGAAAATGATTTTGCTTTTGTACAAGATGTAGGTCGAGCATTCTTACCAGCTTTTACTCACATAATAGAAAAAAAATGCCATTTAGATTGGAATGAAAATGATAAAGCCAAACAACTTTCGCACCGAGGCTTATATGTTGAATATAATTTGATCTATGATCGAGGAACCAAATTTGGATTAAGCACAGGCCATGACCCTGATGCTGTCTTAATGAGTTTACCTCCAATGGCCTCCTGGTCATAAAACTGATTAATTAAGACCTTAGAGCGTTCAACATAATTTCAACATTTTTTGGATCCGCATCTGGAGTAATCCCATGGCCTAAATTAAAGATGTACGGGCCTTCAGACATTTTTTCTCGAAGTTTTTTTGTTTCCTCGATAAGTTCTTTTCCGCCCCTGACCATTAGTTTGGGGTCTAGGTTACCTTGAACACAAGACTCAGTCTGTAAATCTTTCATAAAACTTATAGAAACACTTTGGTCTATAGCAATAGCATCCGCAGATATCTTTTTTGCAAACCCACGATACATCTTTCCGGCTCCCCTCGGGAAAACAATAACTGGTACATGGGGATATGAATCTTTAAGAGCAGAGACAATTTTACCTAAAGGTTTTAATGAATAATCAATCAATTCTTGACCACTTAATGAGCCCGCCCAACTATCAAATAACTTTATTACTTCTGCTCCAGCTTCAATCTGTTTTCTTAAATAGTGTATGGTTGCCCTCGTAATTTTTTCAATTAGCAGGTCAAAAACAAAAGTATTGTTTTTCATTAATTCGTGTGCTGGCGCTTGATTGCTTGTGCCTCGTCCCGCTATCATATACGTTGCTACCGTCCAAGGAGCACCAGCAAAACCAATTAAGGCCACATCTTCAGGCAATTTTGACTTTAGAAGTCTTACAGTATCATAAACTGGGGACAGCCTAGAATCTATCTCATCCACGGGCTTTAAATTATCAAGGTCATTTTGTGAACTAATCGTAGATAGTCGTGGTCCTTCACCCTCAACAAATCTCAAATCCACTCCTAAAGCTTGCGGTACTAATAAAATATCTGCAAAAATAATTGCTGCATCAAAACCAAATCTTCTTATTGGTTGTAGTGTTACTTCTGCAGCTAATTCAGGATTATAACACAATGAAAGAAAATCTCCTGCTTTGGCTCGAGTTGAACGATATTCTGGCAAATAACGCCCCGCTTGCCGCATCAACCAAGCTGGCGGTGGCGAAGTAATTTCGCCACTTAAAGACTTTAAGAGTAACTTCTTTTTTAACATTTGCTCTCCAATTGAGAGACAAATGACCCTTAAAAGCCAAACTGTCAATCAACTTACGGCAGTATAAGCCATTGCTGTTTATTAACAGCGATTGTAACAAAAGATATGATTAATAAAATTAACAAACAACAAGCAATAATACGAATAGGGACACGTGGCTCTCCTTTAGCTTTAATGCAAGCCAATGAGGTCAAAAGTTTACTTGTTAAATTAAACAACTTGCCTGAAGAAAATATAAAGATTTCAATTATTAAAACAACTGGCGATAAAATTCTAGACAGACCTCTTAATAGCATAGGAGGCAAAGGTTTGTTTACAAAAGAAATCGAAGAAGCATTAATCAACCATAAAATAGATATAGCAGTTCATTCTCTTAAAGATATGCCTACCAAACAACCTGATGGACTATTAGTTAATTGTTTTTTGGAGCGTGAAGATCCTCGTGATGCTTTTATCTCAACTAAAATAAAAAATCATACCAAATTGCATAACAATGCAATTATTGGCACTTCATCTTTACGCCGTAAAGCCCAAATTCTCAATATTATACCTACCGTTGATGTTGTTGAATTCCGTGGTAATGTTCAAACACGGTTAAAAAAGCTTGAAGATGGTATAGCCGACTGTACTTTTCTGGCAATAGCTGGGCTTAAACGATTAAACCTAACTCATTTGATTACTGAACCAATGCCAATTACAAAAATGCTTCCAGCAGTTGCTCAAGGGATAATTTGCATTGAGCAAAGAGTAAAAGATCCTGAGATTTCAGAATTGTTAAAAACTCTTAATCATAGACCTACCATGATAAGAGCATTAGCAGAACGGACGATGTTGGAAATATTAGACGGGTCTTGCCAAACACCAATTGCAGGATTAGCCATAATTAAAGAGGATCAAATAATTCTAAAAGGAGAAATTTTAAAGTTAGATGGATCAAAAAAAATAAGTCACGAAGCTACCGATAATATTAAAAATGCATCAAAAGTAGGACAATCCGTTGGCTTCAGTTTACTGGAAAAAGCTGGTCGGGGGTTTTTTTCGAATACTTAAGTGTCTAAGAGGTTTTCGTTGGGTATCACCTTGCCAGGGTTCATAATGTAATTAGGATCAAGCGCAGATTTTATCATCCTCATTACTGCGATAGCATTGGGATCTTTTCGTCTAGACATCGAAGGTAGTTTTGCAAGGCCAATGCCATGTTCAGCTGAAAAACTTCCGCCTAACTCTAAAACAGTTTCTTCAATCATCTCCGTAATTTGTTCTCGGTCACGAAGGCTACCCATTTCTTTTGTTTTAGGGTTCATCCAAACTGAAAAATGTAAATTACCATCTCCCAAATGAGAGACTGTTAAAGTTTCGGAACTGGGATTTAGTGCGTAAACTCGTTTTTTCACTTTAGTTAAAAAATCATCAACTTTATCCACTGCGACAGATATATCGCAGGCGACAGGAACCCCTTTTAATAATCCGACCTCATATGCTCTCTCTCTTCGATCCCACATTTCTGATCTTTGAGCTTCCGACTTGCAAATTACTGCATCTAAAATTTTGCCAGCTTCCAACCATTCAGAAAACAATTCTTCTACCTTGAGTTCAATTGGTATATTGCCTGTAGCATCTGGATAAGCGTCCTCCTCTGCCATAGCGCCGATCTCTAAGAACACACCATGTTTTGCTGGAGTAGAAAATGGTTGCCTCATATCATCAAACCTCTCACACAAGGCACTAAAATATTCTTCAGGCATATATTCAAATGCTTCTACACAATTATTGGTTACCTTATTTAATTCATTTAAGATCGGTAGAGCATCTTTTAAACTGGGTATGGAAATAGTTGCTGTCGCATAAGCTTTAGGTTTTGGAAATAACTTTAAAACTGCAGCTGTTATTATTCCTAATGTACCTTCAGCACCAATTAAAAGATGCTTTAAATTGTACCCAGAATTATCTTTATGTAACTCCGACATTAAATCTACGATCTCACCAGTGGGCATAACCGCTTCTAAACCCAAGACAAGATCTCTTGTATTTCCATATCGTAAAACATTTGACCCACCTGCATTCGTAGCTAAATTACCCCCAATCATGGCCGAACCACGGGCACCAAAAAATAAAGGGAAAATTAAATCATATTCTGCTACAGCCTCATGTAATGTTGATAAAATTACACCACCCTCAACAATTGCAATACGGCCATCCCCTCTAATTTCTTTAATTTTATTCATTCGTTCCAGGGACAGGATAATTGTATCTTTCTTTTCCCCGACAAAGCATCCACCTGCTAATCCAGTATTGCCCCCTTGTGGAACAATTGGTATTTTCTTTTCATTAGCGATCTTAACAATTTCACTAACTTGTTCAGTATTTTCTGGCCTGACCACCGCGAGTGAAGAACCTTTGTATTTACCACTTGGATCAACTTCATATTGATCTAACCTTTCACCGGTCAGAACATTCTCAATTCCTACAATTTTTTGAATATTTTCGATGGCATTCATAAAAATTCTCCACTGTTGCAATCGCAGTTAGATCACAAACCTCCAATTCACACAATCAACTTTATTTTATGTAAAAGCACAAAACTTAATAATTTAAATTTTATAACAATGACCTTATCAGCCATGGTTGATCAAAAATAAACTCTTCAACATTCTTGCCTGATCCAATTCGGTCTATTACCGTAAATAGCGTATTTTCAGATAAAGGTGTCAAAACACTATGCCAAATGTTTTGTTTGTAATTAATTCCTTGCTTACCATTCGTAATAAATGCAGACGGCCTTTCAGGACATCCGTCTTTATCAGCCGAAACTATCACTAAAAAGGGCTCTTCAGACATTGGAATGAAACATTGTGATCCCAAAGGATGCCTCTCCATTAACAATAATTGAAAAGGCAAAGTATATTTTTCACTTGAAAAGATGCTGACACCTA
>CERR01044599.1_pt1 | contig 17732 bp, 15 predicted proteins | sample 530841 | NCBI WGS metagenome assembly CERR01 (sample SAMEA2621021, study PRJEB7988) | marine metagenome | biome: marine biome (ENVO:00000447); feature: surface water layer (ENVO:00002042); material: "saline water (ENVO:00002010), including plankton (ENVO:xxxxxxxx)" | depth 5 m | reverse complement strand
CCCAAAATAAATTCATGTCAAAAACGAGGGTGCGGATTGTGCCTACCAAACGCCCAAATGTCAAACGATTTAAAACTTAAATCGTTCCGCGTTAAAACGCGCAAGCTATTGAACACAAAGTATGCTCAACACGTTGCACATTCTTTGCGACATTTCTCTGCGACATTTTTTGAAAGAGATTCGTAGTGATATTCTTTCAAGACATTTTAGCGATAGACATGCATAAACGACAGCACCCCATACCGGGCGCGGATTATAACAAGAAAGTTGTTAAAGATGCACAACTATTTTGAAGAAATCGTTTCGCCTGCGATAGCCTTTAGTTATTATGGCTCGCTTGCAACCTAGCGTTGCCGCTTTGCGGTTAGCAGACGCCTTTGACTATCTTTCAAATGGCTGATGCTATTCAGCCTATTCTTTACCTCTTATTGGAAGTGTGACGTGTCACGGAAGTTAATAAAATCTGGTCTTATCGTCAGTATTATGACCTTGGTCTCGCGAGTATTAGGCTTGGTACGTGATGTTGTTGTTGCCAAGCTTATGGGCGATGGAGCAGCCGCTGACGTATTTTTCTTTGCTAACAAAATTCCTAATTTTCTTCGTCGTCTATTCGCTGAAGGTGCATTTGCACAAGCGTTTATTCCGGTATTAACCGAAGTCCACGAGAACGACGATAAAAAGCAGCTTAGAGAGTTCGTTGCAAAAGTCAGCGGTACATTAGGCGCTATTGTTTTTGTAGTTTCTATTATAGGGGTAATAGCATCTCCTGTTTTGGCGGCTTTATTTGGTACAGGCTGGTTTGTGGCGTGGCTCGAAGGGGACGAGGCCGGAGATAAGTTTGTGCTCGCGTCGACCATGTTAAAAATTACCTTTCCTTATTTGGCGTTTATCTCTCTGACTGGGTTGGCAGGGGCGATACTCAATACGCTCAATAAGTTTGCGGTTGCTGCCTTTACCCCTGTTTTACTTAACGTATGCATTATTGCATGCGCAATATACTTAGCACCTACGCTGGAGCAACCCGCATACGCGCTAGCGTGGGGTGTGTTCATCGGCGGTATCGTACAGTTCTTGTTTCAACTACCGTTTTTGTTCAGGGCAGGGCTCTTGGTAAAGCCAAAGTGGGGCTGGCATGACGAAAACGTGGTAAAAGTACGCACCCTGATGATCCCTGCCTTATTCGGTGTGTCAGTAGGGCAAATCAATTTGTTGTTTGATACCTTCATCGCCAGCTTTTTAGTTACCGGTTCTATTAGCTGGTTATACTATTCAGACAGGCTGCTTGAATTTCCCCTAGGGTTGTTTGGTATTGCCATCGCAACAGTCATTTTACCTACGCTATCCCGAAACCACGTCAGTAATAACCCCAAAGCGTTTGCTGCGAATATCGATTGGGCGTTTCGCATGGTGTGTTTATTGGGCATACCTGCTGCAGTGGGACTTGGCGTGATGGCAAGGCCTATTTTGACCGTTATTTTTCAGCGCGGCGCGTTTACTGCTGAAACCGCTATTATGGCGTCTTACTCGCTTACCGCGTACTCGTTTGGCTTGCTCAGCTTTATGTTGGTAAAAATTCTCGCGCCAGGGTTTTACTCCCGCCAAGACACCAAGACGCCGGTGAAATTTGGTATTTGGTGTATGGTCGCAAACATGGTGTTTAACCTTATTTTAGCGATTCCGTTTGGTTATGTAGGGCTTGCTGTCGCTACCAGTATGTCAGCTACGCTTAACGCCGCTTTGCTTTATATAACACTGCATAGACAAGGTGTATTTGCGTTAAGCCGCACATCGGTTTTGTTTATTGCCCGTGTGGTTATTGCAAGTGCTGCCATGGGCGGGCTTATTTATTATCGCGATCAAGGCTTAGCTTTCTTTGAATTGTCTCTTCCCGCCCAAATGTTAGAGGTAGGAATAACCATTTCGCTGTCGGTTATATTGTTTGTGACCACCATGGTGGTGCTGGGCATGCGACCCAGACATTTCAGAAGCGGCGGCGATTAGTATTCAATAGATGCGAAATAGCGCATGGAGTCAGAATGGCCCGTGTGCTTGGTATTGTGCTCGCGGTCGGCTATAATCGCGAGCTTTGATTTTCTAGCAGTTAAAAGGTAGTGGCTAACAGTGGAATTTATCCGCGGGCTAAACAATGTAAAACCGCACCATAAAGGGTGTGTGCTCACTATTGGCAAGTTCGACGGCGTACACCGTGGTCATCAAGCTGTGTTGGCTAACGTGCTTGAAAAAGCGAAATCGCTATCACTTCCTGCCACCGTAATGGTGTTCGAACCTCAGCCTGAAGAAGTCTTTATGCCTGATAAAGCACCAGCGCGTATAAGCCCTCTTCGCGAAAAGTACGAGTTGCTGCGCCAACAAGGTGTCGACAGGCTGCTTGCTGTGCGATTTAACGCGGAGTTTGCTAAGCAAAGTGCCGATACCTTCGTCCACGATTTACTGGTGGATAAACTGGGTGTTAAATTTCTTGTTGTTGGTGACGATTTCCGTTTTGGCAATGGCCGCAAAGGGGATTTCGAAATGCTTGAGGCGGCAGGTCGCCAATACGGTTTCGAAGTAGTAAGCACCCACAGCTTTACCATGCATGCCCATCGAATAAGCTCTACCGCGGTGCGAGAAGCGTTGGCTGACAGCGACTTTGGTCTGTCTACCGAAATGCTAGGGCGCCCGTTTGCTATTCACGGTAGGGTGGTTCACGGCGAGAAAAAAGGTCGCACCATTGGTTTTCCCACCGCGAATGTCATGCTAAAACGTCAAAAAACGCCAATTCACGGAGTGTTCGCAGTTCGTGTCGACGTAGATGGAAAACACTATAACGGCGTTGCGAACATTGGTACCCGTCCTACTGTTAACGGGGTAAGAAACCAGTTAGAAGTCCATATTTTTGATTTGTCATCTGACCTTTACGGCAAGCCCATTACGGTGTTTCCGATGGCAAAAATAAGAGATGAAATTAAATTTGATTCTTTTGAAGCGTTGAAAGATCAAATTCAAGCAGATGCAGCACAAGCGCGTCTGTTATTAGCATAGTTAAACGTGATAAAGTCACGAAAAGTTTCTGCGCATATTAATTTTATTGAGCTTGATTTTTTAAACGTGGATCCTTGTTCGCGAAACGCGTAAGTAAGTCGCTGTGCTAGAACATATAATGTCAGCCTTGCGCTAGTAAGAACGACACACAGTTTTACGTTGAACCTTTTACATTCAGCGTTTTAATTTGAACATCGCAAAATGAATATCGCCTTCACAATGTGTTAGTGCATTGGGTGAAAATTAAGGTAACCGGATAATACAATTTTATGAGTGATTACAAAGCCACACTGAACCTTCCAGAAACTGCGTTTCCTATGCGCGGTAACCTTGCTCAGCGCGAGCCGAAAATGCTTAAAGACTGGCAGGAAAAAGGGGTATACAGCAAAATTCGTGAAGCGAAAAAAGGCAAAAAGCCATTTATTCTTCACGATGGCCCTCCTTATGCAAATGGCGATATTCACATTGGTCACGCGGTTAACAAAATTCTCAAAGACATTATTGTAAAGTCGAAAAACCTTTCTGACTTCGATTCTCCGTACGTTCCTGGATGGGACTGTCACGGTTTGCCGATTGAATTGATGGTAGAAAAGAAAGTTGGTAAGCCAGGTAAGAAAGTTACTGCGGCTGAATTTCGCCAGAAGTGTCGCGAATACGCACAAAAGCAAATTGACGGCCAAATGGCTGATTTTAAACGCTTAGGTGTGTTTGGTGAATGGGATAACCCATACAAAACGATGGACTTCAAATCTGAAGCCGACATCATTCGTGCATTAAGTAAAATTGTAGACTCTGGTCACTTAGAAAAGGGCTTCAAACCTGTTCACTGGTGTACAGATTGTGGTTCGGCACTTGCTGAAGCAGAAGTGGAATACAAAGACAAAGTATCACCGGCAATTGACGTTAAGTTCCCAGTAGCTGATGTGGCTGCTATTGCAGAAGCGTTTGGTGTGTCTGAAGATGATTTAACCACACACAAAGCAGGTGTAGTTATTTGGACTACCACACCGTGGACACTGCCAGCCAACCGTGCAATCAGCTTACACCCAGAGCTTACCTATGCGATTGTTGAAGTTCAGCCTTCAAATGAATGGCTAGTGGTAGCGCAGGACCTGCTTGAAAGCTGCATGAACCGTTACGGCGTTGAAGATTTCCGTGAAGTGGCAACCTGTACTGGTGCTGCGCTTGATAAGCTTAAAGTTAATCACCCATTCTTAGACCTTGAAGTTCCGTTAATTCTAGGCGACCACGTTACGACTGAATCTGGTACAGGTTGTGTACACACAGCGCCAGCTCATGGTGTTGACGACTTTAACGTGGGCAAGCAATACGATATCGAAGTGTACAATCCGGTAGGCAACAATGGCGTGTACCTTGAAAACACACCGCTGTTTGCAGGTCAGTTTGTATTTAAAGCCAACGATGAAATTATCGAAACGGTAAAAGAGAAGGGTAACCTTGTCCTAAACGTAAAATACGAGCACAGCTACCCGCATTGCTGGCGCCACAAAACGCCAATCATCTTCCGCGCTACGCCTCAGTGGTTTGTAAGCATGGATAAAAAAGGCCTTCGCGCTGAATCACTTGAACAAATTAAGCAAACCAAATGGATCCCGGACTGGGGCCAAAACCGCATTGAAAAAATGGTTGAAGGCCGTCCAGATTGGTGTATCTCTCGTCAACGTACGTGGGGCGTGCCTATTCCTTTGTATGTGCACAAACTTACCGGTGAAATCCACCCAGAGTCTGCGGCGTTAATGGAAAAGGTGGCACAAGAAGTTGAAGCTAAAGGCATTCAAGCGTGGTGGGATCTCGACGATGCAGCCCTGCTTGGTAGCGAATTAGACAACTATGAAAAAGTGACCGATACCCTAGACGTTTGGTTCGACTCGGGTGTAACGCATTACTTCGTTGTCGATCGTCGCGATGACATTCCGGCCTCTGCCGATTTATATCTTGAAGGTTCTGACCAGCATCGTGGTTGGTTTATGTCTTCGCTTATGTCATCAACTGCCATGCACGGTCACGCGCCTTATAAAGAAGTGCTAACACACGGCTTTACGGTAGATGCCCACGGCAGAAAAATGTCGAAGTCGGTAGGTAACGTTGTGGCGCCTCAGGAAGTCACTAACAAATTAGGCGCAGACATCCTTCGTCTATGGGTAGCATCTACTGACTATCGCGGCGAGATTGCGGTATCGGATGAAATCTTAAAGCGTGCTGCAGATGGCTACCGCCGCGTACGTAACACTGCACGCTTCTTGCTAGCGAACCTGAACGGTTTCTCGGTTGAAGATGCGGTTGCAGAAGAAGATATGGTCGCGCTTGACCGCTGGATTGTTGCTCGTGCTAAGGCTCTTCAAGAAGAGCTTATCGAAGCGTATGACAACTACGACTTGCTGGTAGTGTCACAGAAGCTTACGCACTTCTGCTCAATTGAGCTGGGCTCATTCTATTTAGACGTGATTAAAGACCGCCAGTACACAGCTAAAGCAGATGGGCTAGCCCGTCGTTCATGCCAAACGGCCATGTATCATATCATTGAAGCATTGGTTCGCTGGATGGCGCCGATTACCAGCTTTACTGCTCAAGAAATCTGGGAAACGTTACCAGGTGAGCGCAGCGAGTTTGTATTCACTGAAACCTGGTACGAAGGGTTTAATAACTTCACGCAAAGCGATACGTTTAACGATGCCCTTTGGCATCAAGTGTTAAGCGTTAAAGACGCGGCCAACCAAGCAATGGAGCAGGCGCGTAAAGATGGCGAGCTAGGTGGCTCACTAGAAGCGAGCATTTCGCTTTATGCTACCGAGTCGTTGTACAACGTACTGGCAAAGCTTGAAGACGAGCTACGCTTCGTACTTATTACATCAGGCGTTACGCTAACGAAAGTTGACAGTGCACCGTCTGATGCGAAAGCCACAGACGTTGAAGGTTTATGGTTGAGCGTTGATAAAGCAAGCGGTGAAAAGTGTGTTCGCTGCTGGCATCACCGTGAAGATGTAGGCTCACATGAAGGTCACGAAGAGCTTTGTGGTCGCTGTGTGACAAACATTGACGGTGATGGAGAAGAACGCCACTATGCTTAAGCTTTTTCGCGATACAGGCTTGCGTTTTTTGTGGATAAGCGCAATTGCGTTTATCCTCGACCAATGGAGTAAGTACACGGTTATCGACAGCATGTCCTTGTATCAGTCGATTCAGGTATTGCCGTTTTTTAACTTTACTTACGTACACAATTACGGCGCCGCATTTAGCTTTTTAGAAAATGCAGGTGGCTGGCAGCGCTGGTTCTTCACTGCTATTGCTGTCGTGGTAAGTGTAGTGATTTTGTGGTGGCTGAAGCAGTCACCCCGTTCGCAAAAAATGCTGCCCGTTGCGTTTGCCTTTATTCTAGGTGGTGCACTAGGCAATGTTTACGACCGTTTAGTCCATGGTTATGTCATCGACTTTTTAGATTTTTACGTAAACAATTACCACTGGCCAGCGTTTAACATTGCCGACAGCGCAATATTTATCGGCGCGGCTTTACTTATTATCGACATGTTTAAAAATGGCGATAAAAAAAGCGAAAGCAACGGTGCAAACGCGCAAACAAGCGCGGCAGACAGTAGCGAAACCATTAAGTAGTATTCGGAAAGGTTATGACAGACTCATTGATAATTGGTGCTGACAACGAAGTTATTCTTCACTTTGATTTAAAGCTAGAAGATGGCTCTGCCGCTGACAGTACTCGTGTAAACAACAAACCTGCCAAAATGGTGATGGGTGACGGTAGCCTTACGCCGAATTTTGAAGCGTGTTTACTTGGGCTTAAAAAAGGTGACAAAAAGTCATTTAAATTAGGCCCTGAAGATGCATTCGGCCAGTCTGATCCGAATAATATTCACTATATGGATAGAAGCCGCTTTGGTGCAGATTTGCAAGTTGAGGAAGGCATGATTTTAGCGTTTGCTCAGCCTGACGGTTCAGAGATTCCGGGGATTATTCGAAGTGCTGCTGGAGACTCTGTTACGGTAGATTTCAATCATCCGCTAGCAGGGCAAACGGTTATCTTTGACGTTGAAATTATTGATGTTAAACCTGGCGTGTCAGCACAAGGTGGAAACTAGTTATGCAAATTCATTTAGCTAACCCTCGTGGTTTCTGCGCGGGCGTTGATAGAGCTATCACCATCGTTGAACGCGCGCTTGAAATGTTCGAGCCGCCCATCTATGTACGCCACGAAGTGGTACACAATAAATTTGTGGTAGATGGGCTACGTGAGCGTGGTGCGCTATTTGTTGATGAGCTTCACGAAGTACCAGACGACAGCATAGTAATATTTTCTGCCCATGGCGTATCGCAAGCGGTAAGAAAAGAAGCGGAAAATCGCGGTTTAAAGGTCTTTGATGCCACGTGCCCCTTAGTGACGAAAGTACATATGGAAGTTACCCGCGCTAGCAAAACGGGCACTGAATGTATCTTGATTGGTCATGCTGGTCACCCTGAAGTAGAGGGAACCATGGGGCAGTACAGCAATGAAGATGGCGGTATTTATTTAGTTGAATCTGAAGCTGATGTGGCAACGCTTGAAGTTAAAGATCCGACCAACCTTTATTATTGCAGCCAAACTACGCTGTCTGTTGATGATACCGCCGATGTTATTGATGCACTTCGAGCTAAGTTCCCCAAAATCAATGGTCCGAGAAAAGACGACATTTGCTATGCCACGCAGAATCGCCAAGACGCGGTGCGCGACCTAGCCCAAGATTGTCAGGTATTACTGGTTGTTGGTGCACAGAATAGCTCAAACTCGAATCGTCTTCGCGAGTTGGCTGAAAAAATTGGCGCAAAAGCGTATTTGATTGCTGACGCTAATTGCATTCAAGAGGAATGGCTAGAAGGTGTAGAGCATATAGGCGTTACTGCAGGCGCGTCTGCACCGGAAGTGTTAGTGCAAGGTGTGGTAAATAAGCTCAAAGCGTGGGGTGCTGTTTCAGCTTCTGAGCGTGCTGGACGCGAAGAGAATGTGGAATTTGCTGTACCTAAAGAGCTGCGTGTTAAACAGGTCGTTTAATTTATCCGCACTATCAAAATAAAAAAACACCGCACTTAGTTGCGGTGTTTTTTTATGCTTTTGTCTACTGGAAATTCAACAAGTTGCGAATGGATAATAATACCTTTAGAACTGGGTATTTTAACATAAACAGGCTACACGGTTAGGCTTTAAGGTAGCACCTTTTGTGCCGTAAACGTACATTGTAAAGCGGTGTTATAGCACGCTAACCATTTAGAGCCTGTTACTTTAAAGATAAAATGGTTGAACAGTCTGCCTTGTACTTGCTTGCTAGAACAGGTCACAGAAAATTATACGTTTTAATAACCATTGATACCCAGTGTTATACGCTTTTGTCTTACTATACTACATTGGTGATAACACCAATTTGAATGTTAGGTATATGGCAAAAAAAGATGATTGCTGAAAAGGTGATAATGAAGCGAGTGAAGGGAAGTCATATTCGCGCACAACGCGGTGCAGGTCTTATAGAGATCTTAATCACCTTATTTATATTAGCTGTGGGCTTACTGGGTGTTGCTGCGCTCCAGTTTACGGGCTCTTTTGCCAATAAAGACGCAATAAGCCGAACTCAGGCCGAAATGGTAGCAGCACAAGTTGCAGAACGATTGAGAGCCGCCGCTCGCCCAGCAACAGTGGGAGACGGCATGGTAGTCAACAATGCGTACTTCTCTAGCGATACCTATAATTTTGCCACGTTAAGTTGTTCTGGCTCGTCTCATCCTTATCACTGTTACTGTCTGGCAAGGCCGGCAGGGATCCCAAATTGCGAAGGCCAGGCCTGTACTGAAGCACAGATGGCTGAGTACGATGGTTGGGCGCTATCGTGTTCAGCGGTACAAACCAATCCTCAAACTAAAGTGTCGGTATCGTGTGACGACAACAATACGGCAGATATTTACAGCTGTAGTGCAGGTTCTCGTGTAGAAGTGTTGTTGACGTGGCCTGTCGCTTCTTCGGGAAATCAGACCTATACCCTTAATGCGCGATGTAACGAATCTGAAGGTGACAGTAACGCATGTGTGTTTAAGGACATTACATTATGAATGCACGTCGCCACCGCTCACAGCAGGGTTTCTCCCTTGTCGAGTTAATGATTACGTTAACGCTGGGGTTAGTGATATCAGGCGCGATTATTCAAGTGCTCGTCAGTAGTAGCGTGACGAATAAGCTCAATCAAGCCGTGGCTCAAGTACAAGAGTCAGGCCGCTTTATCATGGCTCGCCTCTCTGCAGAATTCTATGAAGTCGGCCGTTATGATCAGATAATCGCGGATGTGGATACATCCGTTGATATCGTTGCCGAAGCGGCCTATGTGGAAAATCACCCCATCGCTGTAGCAGGGGATTTCGCTACCAACGCGACACTAGGCAGCATACAAACCTCTAGTGGCGGCAGTGATAAGCTGGTTGTAAGCCTACTAAGTGACGAAGATTGTACTGGAAACCAGCACGGCTATGGCGGTCTCGAGTTTCACGTTGTTAATCACTACTTTGTAAGCGGCAGTACACTTAAGTGCACAGGATATGATGGTCGTGTACTTCGTGGCCTAAAGGTGCAGACAGTGTCGCCCCTTACCGTAACATTGCTCGATAACGTCGAAAGTTTCCAAGTGCAGTTCGGCGTTTCAAGCAGCATTACCAATTCTCAAGGGCAAGCTGTTTCGTATGTAACCGCAGATGAAATTGAAGATTTAAGGGCGCTTAATCAACAAGTTGTGTCACTGCGCTGGGCGCTAATGCTTAAAAGCTATCAAAATGAAGTGAGACAAACACAGTCTCAGAAATATGCGCTGTTAAACGAAGCATCTAAAACGATGGACACGGCCCATTATTATCAAGTGTTCTCAAAAACGTTGGCACTTCGAAATATGAAAAATTTTGTCAGGAGTTCGCGATGAAACAACAAGGCTTAGTGATGGTATTCGCACTTCTTGTGTTGCTTTCAATCACTGTTTTAGGGGTAAGCGCGGTAACCAGTAGCTTGTCTCAGTCTAAAATGGCAGTGTCTATGCAGCAAAGTGGTTTGGCTTTTGATGCTGCTGAAGCAGCGATCGCGGGCGTTTTCTTTGAATCTGAAGATGAAACTTTACTTACCGACCCGAATAAGACAGACCCGCTCTCGGAAGCTCGGCAGGGTAACGTGTTTGACCCTGAAGCAGATTCAATGAGCTGTTTCGATGACGGGGAGTGGACTGACAGATATATGACTGAAGGCGGCCTTGCTGTTGGTGACAGACATGTTGTGGATGGCACGTATCAAAGTGAGGCCTCGTCAAAGAGTTGGTCGCGCACTGCGTTTATCAGAGAGCAGGCTTGTCGAGGCTCGAGTAACGTGATTGGTGGAAGCAACGTCAATTGCCATGTATTCATTATCAGAGGATGTGGGAAAGTGGCGGGTAAATCTTCTGTTGTGGCGAACAGCTTGGCTGCCTCTGTATTTGGCCCTGCGTCTCAATAGGTATTAATATGAAGAAACTCTCGACTTACCTTGCCTCAATTACACTATTTAGCTGTATCGGTTTCTCTGCGTTTGGTGACGACCTTGATATTTACCTAGGCAACGCAAATAACGCCGTAACCTATAACCCGAATGTGCTGTTTATCATGGACTCATCGGGAAGTATGGGATCTTACGATAACACCAGCCAAACTCGAATGTTGCGCGTACAGAATGCACTAAAAGAAGCGCTCGGTTCGGCGACCAATATTAACGCAGGTTTGATGCGTTTTTCGGATTACGGTGGCCCAATCCTCTATCCGGTTCGCAATATAGATGAAGCGGTAAGACCTGAAATTATCATTTCAACCAACGACGACGATCACGACGCACATGAAATAGACGGTAGCGTTACCACTGACAGCAATGACCTTGTATTAAGCAGCGGTACCCAAACCGTAACCTCTGGTCTGCGTTTTACCGAGTTAAACATACCTCAAGGCGCGACAATCGTTAATGCCAGTATTAGGTTTACTTCAGAAAAATTCAATGTGGCGGGTACATCCCTTGTCATATCAGCTGAAGCATCGGCATCAAGTACAGCCTTTGCTTCGTCTTCGAACAATTTGAGTGCGCGAACGAAGACCGCGGCTAACGTTGAGTGGGTAACCGATAATAGCTTTCCCGCCTCAGGCGAGGTGATAACTACACCTGACATAAGCGCAGTCATTCAAGAAGTCGTCGATTTATCGGCATGGTGTGGCGGCAAGAACCTTAACATTTTAATAGAAGGCTCTAGCACCGATTCAGCAAGCTCTCGTGAGGTAAGAGCCAGCGACGTAGGCCAAAGTGGTGCGCCACAGTTGGTGGTAACTTATGATGACTCTACCGCTACGGGCTGTGTTCAAGGCGAAGCAATTTATCAAGTAGCCAGTTCACGAGATAACTTGGAAGAGAACGTAAACGGCTACCCGAATACCGGCAGTGAACTGACCTTCCACCCATCTTACAATGATTACATAGGCGTTCGATTTCGCAATGTGAACATTCCTCAAGGGGCGGTAGTAACAGAAGCGTATCTTGAGTTTACTGCTTACAGTACGGTGACCTATGGTAACCCGAGCATGCGCATTAGGGGCGTAGCTGATGATGATGCGTCTGATTTTCATCCAGACCGTCGTAACCGCTTACGAAATTTGCCTAAAACATCGGGTATTACTTGGTCCATGCCTGATTTTTACAACAATTATACCTACCGTACGCCTGACGTAAGCAACATTGTTAAGCAAATTGTTGATCGTTCAGGGTGGCAGTCAGGTAACGATATGGCTTTTGTTCTTGATGATTTTGTGTCGTACCGCGGTGCGCATACGTATAACAACTCGCCATCTAAAGCACCGAAGCTTATTGTGAAGTTTAACGGCTCGGCGACACCTGGCGCTTCAGCAACGGTCCGTGAACATTTAATCAGTAAAATAGATGAGCTTAGCGCCAACGGTCTAACCCCTATAGTAGACACATTGTTGGAAGCGGCTAACTATTATGGCGGTAGAGACGTAGATTATGGGCGCAAACGTGGGGAAAGTGACGTTAGCAGCTCAGTGCGAAGAAGTACTCGTGTGAGCCACAGAAGCTCTTACATAGGTGCAGATTCAATTTTGCCTTCGGGCTGCTCGGAAGACAACTTGTCAGACAGCGACTGTATCACTGAGCAGATCCCAACACCGGCAAGTTACATTTCACCGGTGTCTGACCTACAGTGCCAAACAAACAATCACATTGTTTTGTTGTCCGACGGTGAAGCGAACAACAACCACAGTGTTTCGAAAATTCAGACGTTACTTGGTAAAAGCTGTACCGGAAGTAGCGGTGAGAAGTGCGGCCTAGATTTAGTGAGAAATATCAGTGAAGCGTCAACGTCAGTAATAGGCCCAAGGGTTATTACACACACCATCGGGTTTGCGGCGAACAATAACGCCAACAACTTCCTTAATCAGCTTGCTTTGCAAAGTGGTGGTGGTTTCTATCAGGCAGATAACAGTACGGATTTGCTCGAGGCGTTTAATACTATTTTGCGTTCTGTAAAAGATATTAATGCAACCTTTGTGTCGCCTGGTGTGGCGGTTAACCAGCTAAACCGTCTAACCCATAGAGATGAATTATACTTCGCATTGTTTAAGCCGAGCGAAGGGGCGATTTGGCCTGGGAACCTTAAACGTTATCGCTTAAGTGGTGATGAAATTCTCGATAAAAACAGCCTAAATGCGGTGGATAGCGTTACGGGATTCTTCGCTGAAAATGCACACAGCTATTGGTCAACCCTTGCTGACGGCAGCGAGGTGAGTGAAGGTGGAGCAGCCAGTCGCTTGGGCGGGAACCGAAATATATACGTGTTCAATGATACGGGTAGCATTGTAAGAAGTGCCAATGAATTACACGAAAACAATACGAATATAACGAATGCTGACCTTGCCATTCAGGATGAAACTGACGCGAATGCACTAAGAGATGCCATCTTAAAGTGGACTCGAGGCGTGGACGTAAAAGACAGTAACGGCGATGGAAGTACAACTGACTATCGCTCTCAAATGGGCGATCCCATTCACTCTCAGCCTGTAATTGTTAACTACGGTACTGACGACTCGGCCATTTTTGTCGCCACCAACCAAGGAATGTTGCATTCATTCGACACTTCAACAGGCGAAGAGAACTTTGCCATCATGCCTAAAACATTGCTGCAGAATCTACATCATTTTTATAAAGACACATCATCGCTAGAGCACAAATATGGCTTAGATGGTGACATGATTCTAAGAACAGTTGGAGACAACAAGTACCTTTATGTTGGTATGCGCAGGGGGGGACGTAATTATTATGTCTTTGATGTGACGCAAAAGACCTCACCCACGCTGAAATTCAAAATTGAAGGCGGGGCGGGGACGCTGGCAAAGTTGGGCCAGACGTGGTCGAGACCAACAATCACTAAAGTGAACATGGGCGGACAAGTTAAAAATGTCATGATTGTTGGCGGTGGCTACGATGACGCACAAGATGATCGTGCTATTCGAGCAAATGATGTCGTTGGCAATGCTGTGTTTATGTTCGACGCTGATACTGGCAGCCTCTTGTGGCATGCAAGTAATGAAGATGCGGATTTAAACTTAACGAATATGACATACAGCGTTCCAGGGCGAATTTCAGTTATTGATAGGGATAACGATGGGTTTGCGGACCATATGTATGTGGCCGATATGGGCGGCCAGTTATTCAGGTTAGACATCTATAATGGAAATTCAGGTACGAATTTTATAAAAGGCGCGCGCATTGCCGACTTCGGTGGCGACACAGCAGAAACCAACCGACATTTCTACTATGGGCCAGACGTAACAGAGATAGCGCTAGGCGATGAGTTGTATTATGGCATAGCCCTTGGCAGTGGATGGCGTGCATCTCCGCTAGATACCGTAGTTGAAGACAACTTTTACATGCTTAAAGACAGCGGCGTATTTAACCGTGATGTAAATGGGAATTACACATTTATGCAAACGGTTTATGAGAGTGGAATGTACAACGCCACGAGTCATGCCTTAAATAGTAGTGACGAGGGGGAGCGCGAGTTGGCTTCACAGGACTTTGCTAACAAGGCTGGGTGGTATTTGAATTTAACCACTAACGGTGAAAAGGTACTGTCTTCTCCGCTAATTATCGATTACAAGGTGTTCTTTACGACCTATGTTCCGGCGGTGAGTAGTACCAGTGCATGTGCTCCGCCCACGGGTAATAGTCGCGCTTATTTAGTCAGTATGTTTAATGGCAACGCCGTCACAGATGTAAATAATGACGGAGAAGTTAACGACGCTGACCGCTCAGCAGAATTAAAACAAACTGGCATCGCACCAGAGACCAAAATTCTTATAGAAGATATTGTGAGTCCAGTGGTTTGCTTGGGTACTGAATGTGTCTCAGCAGTGATTGACGTTGATGAAGATGGCAACGACGAGGCATGTACTAACGCATTTGAGTGTTTAGCTGAAAATATTTACGGAAGATTCGAGCGAATTCAGCGTGGTAGTTGGCACTCAGAAACAGAGAGGGAATAATTGTGAAGCATAAAAAAACAGAGAGCGGATTTTCATTAATTGAGCTTATGATAGTTGTGGCGATAGTGGGCATTATTGCCGCCATTGCATACCCTTCTTACCAAGGTGTTATTGCCGATGGATACCGCGGCACAGGGCAGGCTGACTTGTTGGGGTTCGCATCTGCAATGGAACGTCATCACAGTGGTTCTTTCAGTTATGAAGGTGCGGCAAGTGGTGGCGCAAACACCGGCGCGCCAGCCGTTTTTTCTACTTATTCTCCGTCTTCTGAGCCCCAAGCAAATCGCCGTTATAATTTAACTATACAAGCGGCCAGCGCAACAGCTTATGAGTTGAGGGCAACGCCAGTCAGCGGCACAGGTCAAGCATCAGATGGCACGTTGTTTTACTTCAGTGATGGGAGAAAGGGTTGGGATAAAAATAACAATGGCTCCCTTGAGTCCGATGAATATTGCTGGTCATGCTAATTATTAATACTGGTAGATATTCGTTAAGCGATTAATGCCACAGGTCGTTTTGACGCCTTAAAAAAAACGTGGCGTTGATGTGCTATTGGGCTGAAATTACCAGTAATGACGGTTCACCAAATATTGCGATGTCATCCCAACGTTGGTCAACCGGGTCGTTAACTAGAGCGAGTCGATCCGAATTCAATGAGCCATTGTGCTCAGCGTTTTCATCCAAAGTCACTTGAAAGAGAAGCCTAGAATCAATGCGAGTGGCAATTAGATAGGTGGTAGTGCTTGTTAAAATAAGCAGTGCCAGCAACACTTCAATTAAAATACTTCCTGTATTTTTCAATTTAGGCATCTTTGAGGATCCTCTATTTCTGGTTTTTCGTTTACCTAATATTCAGCTCAATCGTTTGGTGAGTTATTCCTATACCATGAACCCGGGATAGGGATAATTTTAGCGAGTGTAGTGTGCGATTGAAGGTTTTTTAGCACCGCGGTGGACGGTGTTAATGGCCCATCAAGATTCGTGTTCAAGGGGTGGTTGGAAACGTAAGCGCCTTTTATAGATGCCTCAGGTGAAACATGCAAAGTGTGCGTATATGGCGTGGTGGAAAGCATAACTATCAAACCATGGAATTGCGTATCGGCGTGAAGTGAAAGGTCGCCATCCACTATCAGTAGCATTAAAGGCTGGTTTTCGTCTGAGTGTGCTATATCTTCGTTATTCAATTGGCAATCTCCCTCTATCCAGAAAATACTGGCAGGCGGAAGGTTCACACAATCCTGTTTAGCAACGCTTTGAGGAAAATACGTCGCACTCAGGTGCTCTATGCTTCGATTAAACAGCCATTCGGTAAGCTGATTGTCCCATGATAATTGTTGAGTTGAAGTAGGTAGCCTTAACAGTGACGGATAGCGCAGAAATTTAGCTGTAAAAATCGTATTACTTTCGTCTTGGGAAACCCGCACGTCAAAGTGTTGCAAAGACTGCTGTTCTTCACCAACTAAATCGGTCTGCTCAATAAGTATCGTTGCATTGGATGTGTCTATCCTATTCAACGTTTGCGAGACCGAATGACTTCGTAACAACGTGGCGATTTCTTTGACTTGCTGCATGTGTGTAACATGCGCCTTCTCGGTATCCCGCTTTGTCTTTTCAATCGTATAAAATTGTTGAACCTGCTGTGATGTACTTATAGCTGAGAAGGTAATAGCGCTTAATAATATGGCCACAATTCCCAACACGGCGATGCCTTGCTGAAAACGAAGCGGTGCAGTATGGCGTGTAGGTACAACCCCTCCATGGCTTGTTCTAAACTCAGTTTTTCTGTTGCCTCTTTGAGGGCACTGCATTTCGGAATTAGTAGTAGGCATTGACAGCCTCAACTATGAACGTTCTGGCGCTTTTGACGGTAGGATCAACTTTACTGTGCAACTCTATTTCAATTTCATAGGCACTTCCCCAGCTACTGCTGTGCCTTCGGTTAACCGTGAATTTGGTGGCAACGGTAGTTTGCGTATCGGTTAAGTCGTACCAACCGCTTTGTATACAGGAATGTCCCGCTACTCGGTACTCGATGGCATTGTCGTGCAATCGGTATCCAAAAAACTCCCCCTGAGCCTGCGATACCACGCCGTCCTTGTTCTTATCATAAGAAAAGGTAACACAGCTATTTTCAGGTTCATTTGCGCGGTGGCCAGTGGTTACTTCGAATATCGTATTTTCGATTGTGGTCGCACCGAAAGGTGATAGGGTGTTAGGGGAGTAAACAAAACCCGCTTTGCTTAGGTGTTGTGTAATTGTACTTTGTAACGCACGTATGTCGTCTTCTACGCTGGTAGCGTGTTGAATTGATGAGTGTGCAATGTGCGACCGCGCCGCTTGAGTTGCAACGGCTGAAATCACTATACTTGCCAAGCCACAGGCCACCAGCAGTTCGGTGAGACTATATCCACAATACGGCTTGATTGCGCCACGACGCATTACATGTTTTAGCATGGCGCTATTCCAGAAATAGACGGAACGCTACATAGCTTTACCCGTCCCAATGTATTAATAACTAACTTTGCCCTGAAACGCTGGCTTGAAAGCGTTAGCGTCGTATTACTCGCAAAATTGAGGGTACCGTTTTTATTGAACGCGACAATCTTGTCCTCATTATTGGTTGTGCTCAATTCTGTATTCCACCGCGAAGGCAGTGACAAGAAACTCGACTCAGTCAAGGCACAGCTTTGGCGGGTGGCGCAAGAGCACGAGTTTTCTTCGCTCACGAGTACACAGCTATTATGTTCAATTTGCGCAATCAGGAACATGTTCTTTTTGTTTATTAATGCTTTCATTCTCGCCTGTTTTGCGAGTGAGGCTATTCCGGTGGCAGCATGTTTAAAGGCATTTCGCTCATTCCATGCATCAAATGAAGGAATAGCAATTAACGATAGGAGACTGATTACTGCCAGTACAACTAGCATTTCTAAAAGCGTAAACCCATTCAATCTCCGTTGTGGAATGCTTAGCTTGTTGTTGGATGTGTAAGCGTGAAAAGCCATGCGTAAGTCCAGTTACCCTGCTTAGTTCATATTGGTAATCTCAATGTACCGAAATTCAATTAGAGAGATAGCTGTACCATGGAAGGGAAT
>CERR01034638.1_pt1 | contig 17955 bp, 20 predicted proteins | sample 530841 | NCBI WGS metagenome assembly CERR01 (sample SAMEA2621021, study PRJEB7988) | marine metagenome | biome: marine biome (ENVO:00000447); feature: surface water layer (ENVO:00002042); material: "saline water (ENVO:00002010), including plankton (ENVO:xxxxxxxx)" | depth 5 m | reverse complement strand
AGGAGGTCGCAGGTTCGAATCCTGCTACCCCGACTTTTTTCTCTTCAATATTTCCCAAAAGTATATTAAGAACTATAGATTAGCCAATTAATGCAATATCTTTACATTTGTAAAAAATATAACTATGAAAAAAATAATACTATTATTAATATTTCTGCCTTTTATTGGAGATGCACAAACTAATGAGTGTAATAACCTAACTAATTTCGGAGATATTACAATATGTTTACCTGAACTCATAGATATGACTGAGTGTTATTCTGATCCACTTGTCAAAATAACCGCAGATATGTTTAAAGGATCAAATGAGGAAGAAATAATAGGTTTATATTTATTAGATGATGTCTATGATTCAAGGTATGATAATTTTTTTGAAGATGGCATGGGGGATAGTTATATTAAAATCTATGCATCTACTGGATTGAAAGGACTAAAAGCTGATGAGCAAATATTAGATGTTATGTCCTCATACATGGAAGATGCCTTTGAGGATTCTAAATTAATATCTAATGTTGATAATATATTTAATGATCTTGATTTATCCATTTCTGTTGAAAAACCTATTCTGTTGGAAGAATATCAGCCCTCTCCAAACATCAGATCTTTTATTGTATTATTAAAGTTTATAACTGAAGATGAAGATTTTATTCAAGTAGCTAGCATGAATATCATGCTAATTAAAGATAGATTAATATTTTTTGCTTTTTATAATAAATACAATGGGTTTTCTGAAATTGAGAGAACAAAAGGACTCAGTGACTATTTTGCATTAAGATTATTAAAAGAAAACTTATAATAAAAAAAGTTGTGTAAATTTTGGCTAGGAAGCTTGCTTTAATCATGTAAAAAGATGTTAGGTTGTAATCTAGATACCCTGACTTTTTAACTTTATATTTCCCCTAAAATTCTTCAAGTTTTATTTAAAATATCATATTGAGCCTTTTTTTAAAAATATTTTGTATGTTGGCTCTTTATTAATCAAAAAGATATTTATATGTCAAATGAAAAATCTGGAGTTCCTTTAATAATGGGTATTGTTGGAGGAGTTATGGGCCTTCCTTCTGCAATATGTGCTGGGGCCTGTTCTGCTGGTTTAACAGCAGATGCTGAAATAGGTTCATTTTATCTATGGATGGGAATAATTGGTGCTGTCCTCGGTTTATATGCAGGTATTATTGGAAAGTCAAAATCTAAGCTTTCTGGAATTTTATTTATTGTAGCTTCGTTAATGACAGGGATTACCGTAATTACTGGAAACTTAATCGCTATGGTTGTTTTAATATTGTTTCTTTTAGGCGCTGCATTCTCATTTAAAAACGCAAAAATAGCTTAGTTTTTGTTAGATCGTTTTGAGATTTTCAACCTCTTTTCTATCCCTACCTACAATATATTTATTGGAGTTGGGCTAATTGTTGGGTTTCTTTATTTTGAAAAATCACATGTTTTTTCAGATTTAAAAAATTCGTTTAACGTATACAACGCTATATTTATTTCTTTTTTTTTTGCTTTTCTAGGATCTAGAGTTTTTGATCTTTTTTTTTTAAAAAAAGCTATTACAGTTGATAATTTTTTTTCTGGAAGCTCTGCTTTTCTTGGTGGGCTTGTTTTTTTTATTCTTTCTCTCTACTTTTTTTTAAGGGTTTTCAAATTAAAACCCATGTCAATTATAAACTCACTTGTTGAGCCTATTTTATTGGCCCATTTCTTTGGTAGAATTGGGTGTTTTTTTGCAGGATGTTGTTTTGGAAAACCTTGCTCTTCGAGCAACTTTTTAGCTGTTACTTTTCCTAATAACTCTATTCCATACAATCATTTAGGCGGATATTATCCTATTCACCCTACACAGCTTTATGAGGCTCTAGGTATTTTATTTGTTTTTTTTATTGTAAAGCAGAGTCATAAACATAAAATTCCGCTATATCTTGTATGTTATGGAATAATAAGGTTTTTTATCGAGTTTTTAAGAGATGATGAGCGAGGTTCTTTTTTGTTTGCTCTAATTAGCCCTTCTCAACAAGTTTGTTTATTTTTTGTTTTTCTCGGAAGCTATCTTTTCTTTAGGACAAAACAGAGACAATTAAAATTATCAGATTAACAATGTAAAAACTAATACTTAGTTTTTTAATTATATATTTGAATAAATAATTAAACTTATTAAAATGAATAAAAATAAAAAAATTTCACTTATTGCTGGTTCTTTGCTTTTACTTTCTATGTTCCTCCCATATGTTAAAATGGGGATGATACAGATGTCTATATATGATGTTATTTCAGCTGAATTTATGAGTCGTGCTACATTAATGTTGGTACTTAGTTTAGGTGCATTAATTATGTCTTTTATGGATAACGCTAAAATTGCTAGAATTTGCTTTGGTGCTGTATTATTAATACTTGTATATGCCTTGTTTGATGCGTCTAATACTGGCGCTGGCTTTAATGTATTTGATATTCTAGGTATTGGTGCTTATCTTGCATTTATTTCTTCTTTAGCTGGAGTTATTTTTTCAAAAGAAGAAGAGCAAGAAGCTCACTCTTAAGACAGCTAATTAATATTAAAATAAACTAGAGAGATTTTCTGTTAGGTTTTCTGATTTCTTTAATTTAAAAGAAACAGTTTTTATTTACCTCCTATACTTGGATTTTATGCTTTTTTTTCTGGAGATTTGGGGTTTTATTGTTGTAACTTATTTATTTGTATGAAAGAAGATTATATAATTACTTAACATATTTCTTCTTTAATTTTAGTTTAAAAAAAACTTATAAATTATGAAAAAAATACTTTTATTATTAATAATTGTATCCCTGATTGGTTGTGGACAGAACAATGAAGAGTATATTAATAATGTGATAAAAGACACTAAAGCAAATATCTCTCTTCCATATGAAGGTGAACTTGCAACATGGTCAGATATAATAAATGAGAATGATAGAAATTTAGTATTTGTTTATTATACTCATGTACAAAATAAGTCTGTATTAGACAAATTGTTAGTAGATTATGAAACTGACCATGCATCTATAATAAGATCTTACAAATCTGATCCACTTGCAAAAGGTCTCTATGAAAGAAATATTAATTTGATTTTTAGATACTATAATAAAGATCAAAGGAATCTTTTATTGCTAGAAAATGTAATAACACCAACAGATTGGGGATTTTAAAAAATAACTCATTAATCAAAAATTCCAATCAATTTTTTTATGTTTGTTTTATTAAAAACTATTACTAATTTTTAACTTAAAAATTTATTAAAATGAAAAATATATATAGTATAGTATTAATTACACTACTTTTCTTATGTTCATGTTCTAATGGTTCTTCAAATAATCAATCTTCTAAACCTTCTAAAATTAATAAACAAAAAAGTATAAATGGAGTTTATTCATATTCAGATTCTTCAGCAGAATCTACTATTACTGTTTCTGGAGATAGTTGGTTTGGTAAATTGGTAATAATAACAGGATTTGGATCTTCATATGATAACTCTAATGCAAGTTATAGTAGTGGAATAGTAAGAGATGGTATATTATATGATGATTCTGGTTATATTGAATTAGGCTCTGTCAATGGTACTTCATTATCCATGCCTATCGGTTCAAGTAGAGTTACACATTACAAGTAAGTTTAAAATTATCCAAAATAGATAGGCCATATAATTATTTTGGTAAACCGAATTGTTTGGTTGTGCAAAAAGTTTTGCAAATTTTAGTTTTAAGCTTACTTGTTCAAGTGAAAAGGATAAATTTTTAATCCTGACAGTCCAAATTTCTCTTTTTCTCAATAGTTTTTCTTATTATTGTTCGATGAAGAAACAATTACTAATATTACTTTTTTTGCCCTTGCTTTTCTTTTTTGGAGACGGTGATATATATTCTCAAAATACTTCTCAATCTAAATATGACTTTGTAACGTTCTTAGATGGAGGAACTATGGAAAGAGAACCTTTTATTAATGCATGTATAGGATCTATGCTAGAAGGAAAAAATAACAATATGTTTAAAAATGGAGGCTTAGATTATTGTAATTGTTTTTTAGAAAAATTAGCAGAAAGATACACTCTTTATGATTTCAAAAAAATGGATCTTGGAATAAGACAAAGTAAAGAGAGTCATGAAAAGAAAGCATATAAGTTATATGGAAAATCAGAGATATCTTCTATTGTTGAAGAATGTATGCAAGATCCAAAAATTATTAACAATGATGTAAAGATGGAAATTAGTTCTAAAGAGATGCTTGATCTTCATATATTGCAATGTAAAGATGCGTTAAAACTAGAATTGACAAAAACAGAATATCGAGAGTTTTTGAACTATGTATATGTTGATGAGTATTGTGCTTGTTTTATGCAAAAAATAACAAATGAATTTACACTTAAAGAGATGGATAATCTTGAAAAAAGAGATAATATAATAAAGGTTGAGAAGATTCAAGAGTATTGCATTCTTGATAACTTAAGATAATTGTAATTAACAATGAAAAAAATACTAGTCATATTACTTTGTTGTCCAATTTTTGTATTTGGACAGTTAGGGAATTATTATAAATCAAATGGTCATATAAAAGCAAAAGGATTAAATTTTCAAATTAAAATACCATTAGGTTTTGAACAAAAAGAAGCTGATAGGCCAAATATTGTACAAAAATGGACAAAAGGTAATGCGTCATTTATGGTAATGGTTAAAAATTTAGATCAAGAAATAAAAAATACATCTAAAAATGATTGGAAAGATTATTTAAAAAATGGATCAGGATTAACCGACTTTACTTCTGGGCTTTCAAATATAAGTAACTTAAAATACTATGTTCTTGACAGCTATCCTGGCATATATTATGAACTATGGATGGATATGGATAGAAATGATATGTCTATAAGAGTGTATATGGCTCAAGCTTCAGTTTTTCTTGAAGAGCATCTTTTTGTATTTCAATTAGGTGGATCTAAAGAAGATCTTAGAGAATATGCAAAATTATTTTTTTTGATGGGTAATAGTGTTGTTTTTCCAGATCAATACGGTAACTAAAAATTAATTTAAATTTAAACTATCACAACTTTTTAAATTATTTTACTTTGATTTATGAAGAATCTATTAATACTCTTACTTTTAATACCTATGATTTTTATTTCTTGTCTGCAGGATGATGAGTATCCTTCAGAGTATTATGGTTTTTGGTCTGGCAATATTGAAGATCCATCACAATCAACTATTATTATGGAAGTTGGTCAAGGTGGTTATTTCTCTGCATTGATAGTAGATTCAGTATTTTCAATGAATTTAACTGGTCATTTAGATAAAAATGGTTTTATTAATGCGGACTGGACAGAGGTTGTTATATATAACGGAACAGACTCGATAGATTATCAAATTACTATAGATGGAAGGATAGAGTATTCAACAGCTTTCGGTACTTATGAATTACAAGAAATTACAGGTCCTTGGTCTTTTGGTGAATATACCACATATAATTTGATAATGAATAAGATTCAAAAATAATCATTTGGTTTAGCTTCTTTTTATTTGCCTATTCGTTATTATTTATAACAAAATTTTAATTTTAAAAGCTGGCATATCCATTAATTGTAACATAATCAACAATTTTATAATCATACGATATGTATTCAAGTAATACAATTGTAAGAGAATAACTTCCACTTGGAGGATATGTACACCAACCGGTTTTTGACACATCATAATAATAAGTACCTGCGTCTAAAGGATCTAGTTGATATTCAAATAATTTATATCCATTTAAATAATTCCCTCGATAAGGATAATTTGTAGCATAAATTGCAACTTTTAATGTTCCAGTACGCCCACTATTGTTTTGATTTTGAATTTTATCTCCATATAAAGTAATATATTTCCCATCAATTTTATAACCCCAACTTCCTGAAAGATTTTGAGCATTTAAATCAATGTTTACTAAGAAATATAGAATTAGTACAATGATGAAATGTTTCTTCATATTTTTTTTTTAAAAATAAAATTTTTTTTCTATATATTTTTTCTTTAACATTAATTTTAAACAAATACTATTGTCAATATTAGCTTCTTTTTAGTTTGTATATTTGATAAAAATAAGTTTTTTAAAAAAATAATAAATTATGAAATCAGTAAATATTTTTATAGCAATAATTGTTGCGCTTTTTTATAATATTTTTACATTGCATTTGAATCCTATTCCTTACGGTTTAATTGCAGCATTATTAATAGCAGTTATAGTTACTGGATTAATTATGATATTTAAAAAGGACAGAAGTAATTGGTCTTCGGTATTCATGTGGACCACAATTATTTTAAGTGTTTTAGCTGCGATAGGGAATAATCCTAATTAATATGGATTTTGTATATATAATTCTTACAATTGTAGTAATGATTATTGTTTTAAATTATTTACCACCTATTATTACTATTTTGGTTGCTAAAATTGTAAGGTTTTTTAGAGAATTTTTTAACAAATAACAATGATTGGAATTTTAGGAATACTTATTATTATTGGTATTGTTACAGCAATTTTTCGGGGTATTTGGTATGGTACTCGAAAGGAGCTTCAAAATGAAGATCTAAAAATTAAATTTTTAGAATATAAATTTAAATTCATGCAAGACTTTAGTTTTGTAAATTCAACAAAACCATCAGATTCTGAAATTTCAAGAATTTTAAATTTAATAAATAAGAATGATATAACTAAAGGAAAAGTTACTAGTGTAGATTCTTCTTTACCATATAGTGAAAAGAAACCTTGGAAGGTTTATATAACTATTAGTCATGGGACCTGGCCATTTAGTAATAGAGAGGAGCAAATTGAAATTTTTTCAATTTATGATAAAGCGCTTTCCGAAGATAAAGAATATTTAGTTTTTATTGAAGACAAAATTATTTTAACCCCTCAAAATTCTGATGATAAGTTGTCATCAAATTTAGTTCAAGATGTTTTATTAGAAGATAAAATAGAAGAAGATTCATTCACTGAAGAAGTTTCTAATGCTTTTAAATATTTAAAATTAGATGAAAATTCAACATTAGCTGAAATAAATAATAATTATAAATTATTTTTAAAAGAGTATGATCCAAAAAATCAATCTGATGATTTAAAGAGTTTTTTTAAAAAAGAAATTGATAGAGTTAATTTTTCATATAATCTAATTTTAAAATATAAAGCTAAAATCACTAAATAAATTTTAATTTTTTTATTCTTTTCAATAATACATTTTTCTTAAATTTGTTTATATGGTTAGGAAAATTATAGGTGTTGTTGTATGTTTTATTCTTTGGATGGGATATGTTCTTTTATTAGAGAGCAATGGAATAGAATCAAAGACAATGGGTGGGGCAATTCCAGCCGTAATCTTTTTTTCTATTATTGTTTTTGTTTGGAATAAGATCACAAAAAGTAAATAACAAAAATACTTACTAATATTCAACCTTTTCATATTAATTCTAATGATAGTAAGGTTTTTTCAGAGTTAAAAGATTTGGTGCTTTTAGAATTAGAAACTAATGAATCTTTATATCAAATAATTTTTACCGAAGCCCTTCACTCTAGAGATTTAAAAATTAATGAAAATTATTTTTAAATTTATTTAATAATAACAGTGAAAATATTGAGGTTAAAAATTTATATATTAAAGACAATTTAAATTGAATTTTTTATGATTATTAATATATAAATAGTTTGTATTACCTTATATTTGATTTTCAAATAAATTCATCTTTTTAAAATGAAATTAAAACATATTTTACACTATTTCGGTTTATTTGCCTTATTAATCACTACAATACTAGGAAGCTTGTTGTTATTTGGTAAGGATAATGTGCTTCTTTTTATTTTTGGCTCAATAATTCTAGTTTTTGTAATTTATTATCTTGTTAAGTTATTGGTTGCTAAAAGAGAACAAACACATCAAGATAAATTAAATATTATTTTACTTTCTATTATATATTTACTTATAGGTGGATTTTCATGTTTAATTTCTACTCACTTTTTAACTGTACAATTTGGAGCTTTTAATGATTTAAAAGAGAATGGAAATGAAAAAATAGAGACTATTGTTTCTATTCAAAGAGAATTTATAAACTCAGTTAATGATTTAGAAAGAGATTTGACTATGGAAATTAATAATTCTTTACAGACTTATCATGATGCACCAAGAAATTCTATTTATAGACAAGATAAAAAGAATGATTTAGTTAATAAATATAAATTTCCAGAATCAGTTCTAGGCAATTCATTAAACAATAAAAATATTCCACAAACTACTGCTAATTGGATTGAGTCTAATGTTAGCAATGTTTTAGATATTAATATTTTAAAAAATCAAAACAAAAAGATTTTTGATAAGTCAAAGAAAATTAAGGATTTCTATAAGACTAATAAAAATGTTTTTAATAATACAGATTATTCAAAAATTTCTCATGTATACTATGAGTTAGATACATTATTACCTAAATATAAACTTTTTTTGGATGATAAATTTGAACAGGTTTGCAATAAATATAATCTTTCAAACTCAGCTTTAGATGGTATTACAATACCGAAAAGCAAAGTTCAACTAAATAGTCGTAAAGGCCTTTGGGAATCTTATGGTTCTATTACCTATATTCTGATTTATTTACTAATTCATTTTTTAATTTTATTTCCTTTTTTCATGGTTCGTCGTGAAGGTTTTGGACCTTCTTTTGAAGAAGACCATGATACTTTACCCCTTTAAAAATAATACTTAATGGCAAAAAAAACACCACTTCAAAAAGAAGCTATTCTTCGAGAAATCAATAAAATTCCAGTAAAATCACTTATAGGCTTAATTAAAAATGGGGATTTCAATTTGGATAAATATATAGAACATGACCTTGATTCAAATAAAGTTGAAGAAATTAAAAAAGAACTTAAGATCATAGAGGGAGGATTAGATAAAAAAGAATTAGCTAAAAAAATCTATAAAAAGATAAATGATGATAAAATGATTGTCCAACATATTCAGAGACATTTACTTAACAATGATGTTACAGAGGAGGGTTTAATTGAAAATTGTGATCAAATTGATGAAAATATTTTAGAAAAAATTAAAAGATATGAAGGCCCTTCTATTTCTTCAGAAAACAATAAAGATCCTTTGCAGTTTGGTACAGATATTTTTTTCTATGGTAAATCAGAATCAGGTAAAACCTGTGTTTTAGCTTCTATTTTTAATTATGGAAATAAAGCAGGGATATTAATAGATAATCATAAAGCTTCTATCAAAGGCCATGAATATAAAGATATTATAGTAAAAGAACTTAAAAGGGGAATATTACCAAGAAGAACAAATGCATCTATAGATGCTGTTACATATATTTCTACTATACTTAAGGTTAAAGAAAATGATCATCCATTAAATTTTGTTGAAATGAGTGGTGAGTTGTTTTCTAATGCAGCTTTAGAATTTGATGGTTTAGATGGTTCAATTGATGCTCATGGATACCTTAGTAGTAAAAATAAAAAAATATTCTTTTTTGTGATTGATTATCAAATGCATAAAGATGGTGAACTTGGTAAAGGTAAAACTCAAGAACAGGAATTCAATGCTATATTATCTCTGCTAGATGATTATGAAAATGCTTTAGATAACACCCATTGTATATATATTATTATTAATAAATCAGATAAGTTTCCTTCTGATTGTGGTGATAAAAATGAATTTGCTAAAAAATATTTTATCAAAAATTTCGCATCAGTTAACACAAATCTTCAAGATAAAAAAGCAAGGCGTAAGCACAAACTAGATCCTAAAAACCCTTGGTTAAGAGTACAACATTATTCAATTGGAGATTTTATTTTTAATAATTCTTATTTAATTAATCAAAATGATGAATGCCCACAAAGAATAATTAATTCTATTTCTAAACATACTGATAAGGATCGTAAAGATGGTTTTTTAGATAAACTATTTGGAAATGACTAAGAAAATTGAATATGTAATTTGGGGGATTCATGATGATCATGGGTATTTACAATCTATTGCATCTTCATTTGATAATAATGTTATTCCACAAGCTTTTAAGTCAAGTAATTCTTTTGATGATAAGCATGAAGAAATTATGTTCGATTTTTCTAATGAAAATAATTCTAATAATAACTATTTATATTCTATTGAGAGAGTAGACAATAGTGTATTATATACAATATATAGAACTAATTGGTATAGAGGTAGTAGAGAATCATATGATGCTATTTCTTTAATAATTGACAAAAATTTTCTTCTTGAAAATGCATCAATATCTCTTAAAAAAATAATGTCACATTATGTTGCTTTAAAAGATTCTGGCATAAGAAATTTTAATATTGATGATCTTGTTTTATCTTTAAATTTGATTGATAAATTACCTAATCAAAAAAGAAAAATAACATCAAACTCATCTCATCCTTATCGTCAAAATAATGATAAAAAAGCATTTGTAAAATATTCTTCTGAGAGTGAATTACAAAATGTTTTAATTGATCAAAAATCAAGTTTGTTTAAGTTTAATAAGGTTTTCTTTTTTACTGGATTAAAAACACTTGAAGAAGGTCCTCATAAATTAGTTAATCTTAAAGATTTTCATCCAGTAAAAATTAAAATTGATAATTTTGATTCTAGATACCATTTATTATATATTGATGGTGTTGATAAACCTTATCATGATGCATTTGATGCTTATGAAGGGGATAAGATTGAGGTGTCCTTAAAGTCTACTGGTAAGGTTGTTAAATCAATTTCCGTTGATTCTAATACTAACTCTATAAAATTAGATTATATTGAACCTCCTAAGCCTAAAAAACCAAAAAAGCCTTTAAATCCTCGAACTAAAGAGAATATTATTTTTATTTCAATAATTTTTGTAATGTCACTAATTATTATTGGACTATTGTTTGGTGATGAACTGAAAACATTGACAAAGAAGATTAATTTTTTTGGTAAAACAAATTCAGAAGAACCTTCTGATGTTAAAGCAAATCAGAACTCATCTTTAGTATATGCTACATTAAATGGTAATAAATTTTTTGATCAGGATAATAAAGAAATTACAAATCCTGATAGTTTGAATCTTTATTTTTATAAAAATAAATTAGTAGTTGATAGTCATGATTATTTCTATGAAAATGATATTATATATATCTCTCTACATAACCAAGACGTTAAAAGAAAATTAGAAACAGATGAGTTAATAAATTTAAATGAAAAACTTTCTAATTTAGACCTTGAACTTACTCATAAAATTAGAAAAATTATTGGGGATATTCTTTTTCCAGATATCCATGAAGAAGATGAAAATTCTAAAGAAAAAAGTAAAAAAATTGAAAAAGAAAAGGATGAAGTTAAAAAGAAAATAAGCAAGACCGATGCTAAAATTAAAACAAATAAGAAAAAAGTAAAATCAACAAAATCAGCTAAAAAAACAGTAACTAAAGATTGCTCTGCTAGTGAACAAATGAATAAGCTTATTAGAGATTACAAACATAGATCTAATAATCTTCCTGCTGCATGTATGAAAAAATTATTGAAAGAAGTTAGAGATGAATATGATGCTGAAAAAGGCAAACATAAACATCGTGACTTTTTAAATGAATTTTTGAATGCAATGGAAGCTTGTAATTGTGAAAAATGTAAAAATTATAAGACCTCAGATAATACTAAAAAAAGTTATAATAAATTAAAACGAGAAAGAGAAGATCTTGATCAATTAGATAAAAAAGAATGAAAAAGAATAATAAATCAAAATCTATAACTACTAAATTAGTTGTTGCAGTATTATCAATTTCTCTTTTTGGATTTGTTTTTAAATCTGATATTGTTAGATTTTTTACTACCGAATTATCTGGATGTACCGATATAATGGCGAATAACTATAATTCAGATGCAAATACAGATGATGGCTCATGCATATATCCTGATGGAACACCAAATCATTTAAGACTAGCTATAGAAGAATTTAAAATTAATAAATGGAATAAAAATGAATATTTTCTTTTAAGAGATAAGATCCTTCTTCATTTTTCATCACTTAATGAGTCGGGTAGTAATCAAGAATTCACGGCTTTAAATAATCTTGATTTAGCTTATATGATTGTTTTACACAATGAGACAAAAAAATCAGTAAAAAATTGTTTTAAATATAGTAATAGTCTTTCTAATGAAGTTTATAAATTTTATAAAGATTTTAAAAAAGAAAATGAAGAAATTAGAAAAGCGCGGTCTATTTTTCGTAAAAAATTGCAAATAACCAAAAATAAAAAAAAGGTTAGTGAATTATTATTAAATGAATATAATAAGGAGGCTGTTAAAAAATTAAAAGATGAAATTCAAACTTTTAAGAGTTTGAATATTTATAAAGAATTTGAAAAGTGTGATAATTTGAAAAAAATTATTGATGATGCTGAAATGAACCTTGAAGAATTTAAAGATATTCATTATGAATTTAGAACCTGGAATAATAATCGTTCTAGGTTTGATAAAAAAGTTCCTCCACGTGTTATTTCTAGATATAGTGATTATAAATGGTATAACGATACTATATTGGCAATAGACTCTCAACTTAGAAAAAAAGAAGAAGATCGTCTAGAGAGAAAAAGGATAAGAGATATGAAAAAAATAAAAAAGTCAAATTTAGAACTCAAATAATTTAATTCGATGAGAAATATTTTTTTAATCATTTTATTTACTTTTTTTTCATTAAAAATGTTTTCACAAAATAAATCTGATAGAGAAAATTATTATAATTTACCCAATGTTGAGAAAAAGCTTGATTTTATATTTTTAAAAATTTTTAACAAACAAATTAATGATTTTTATGAACTTGAAAAGAAGAATTTATCTCTTAAAAAAAAGTTAGAAAGTGAGAGTCTTACTAATCTTAAAAATGAAAATAAAAATCTTACTTATAGTATTGATAGTTTAAATAAAGTTATTGATGCACAAAATCAAAGTATTAAAGAAAAAAACCTTAAATATTCTCAATTAAATGATGATTTAGATTTGTCATTAGAAAAAAATAAAAATAATAAAGAATCAATTAGAACATTAAAATCTAAAATAGAAGCAGAATTAAAACTTGTTGAAAATTATAACGGTTCTTTAGATCCTTCCTTATTAGTTTTATTACAAGAAAGAGCAAATAATAATGATCTTCCTACTTCTAAATTATCTGAAATTATTAAATTAAACAGGTTGATTTTTCGAGCTGAATTAATACTTTCTAAACCAATCAATACAGTTCAACTTGATCAAATTTATAATTCTCTTGATAAAATTAGATATTTTCATTCTGATTGGCATGAAAACAAAATATATTCATTAAAAATTTTACTGGATAATTATTGCAAAGCTAATTCCGAATTGATTAAGGATTTTATATATATAGATGAAGAAGGTTTAGAAGAACATAACGACTTTACATTGGATCATATGACTTCAAGAAGAACTTTTTTTGTTAATTATACTTTTTTAAGTAATGAATTAGAAAGAAAAATAGATAATATTAACTATCCTTATAAATTAAAAGAGTGTAATTAAATCATCAAAAATTATTACAACATATTAGGTTTAGATCACGATGCTTCAATTGCTGATGTTGAAGAAAAATATCAAATTCTTTTAAAAGAATTTGATCCTAATCTTCAGGAAAAAGAGTTAAAAGATTTTTTTAAATTAGAGTTAGAGAAAGTCCAAGATGCATATTCAAAAATCTTATTAAATCACAAGAAGGAGGGTCTTGATGCTTTTTTAAATGAAGATAGTAGACCAATTTCACTACCTAAAACAATTTCTTATTCTTTTAAATTATTAAACTTAAATGAAGATGCTTCTTTAGCTGAAATTAATAATAAATATACGCAATTAATTGAAGAATTTAATCCTAAAAATCAATCTGAAGAATTAAAAGATTTTTTTAAATCAGAACAGCAAAAAGTAACAAAATCATATAATATGATACTTGAGTTTCTTTCTAGTTTAAATGCAGAGAGAGAAATTGATGATTCAGAAAAAAAAGAACCATCAAATAGTGAAAATTTAATTGATTCCAATGGTGTTGATCTTTCTGAAGATATTAATGTTAAATCAGTTGATAATTTAAAAACCGAAACCGTTAATATTAGCTATGATAAAACTGGAATAAAAAAATATTTTAGTTTTGATAATGAACCTATTACTGGCTGGAATTTCTTTTGGAGAAATGTTATTGCAGTTTTTGGTTTATTCTTATTTGTTTTACCAGGACTGTGGCTTTGGGCTGTTAATGGGTATAAAAGAGCAGGTGCATTCAATTGGTCACATGAAATGAGAGTTATTTCTGCTATTTCTGTTGTTATAGCTCAGATAGCAAATTTTTTATCAAGAATCCCATCATATTATGATTCTCCATTAAATCTTTTTGACTATATATCATTTCCTTGTGTTATATTGATGTTCATATTATTAGTAAAAAATGGAAATAAAAATCTATAATAGAATTCTAATTTGAATATTAAGGTTAACTAATTTATTTGTTTGAATGATTATTTTAATAAATTTTTTAGTCTAACTATATTTTTTTCTAATTTTTTAATTTCTTTTCTAATACTATCTTTATTATGTTTATTTGTTTGTTTAAAATTCTTATTTAAACATAATTCTAACGCCTTGTCTGCTTGTACTAAGGCTCCGATACTAGGGTCTAATTTTTCACCAGATTTTCTAAGGATTTCTATTATTTCAGTATTTGTAAGTTCAGGATTTATAGATTTCATCAGGCCAACAACCCCGGCAATAATAGGAGACGACATAGATGTTCCATCATTTTTAATAAACCCACCCCCAGGCTCACAACTGTATATTCCTACACCAGGAGCACTTATAGTTGATTGTTTTCCATAATTACTAAAGCTTGCTCTCTTATTATATTTGTCTACAGCAGATACAGTGATGATTGTACTATCTCTTTTCATTGCATCTAGGCCAACAAGTACCTCACAGTTTCCTGCACAGAACACTATAGTTATATTAGAATCATTAGCTATTTCAAATAATTCTTTAAAGAAAAGTTCATCATCTCTGGAATCTTCTTTAAGTGATTCGTTTAGCATAAATTCTGAAATATACTTAGCTTCTTCACCATACATAGTCTGAATAGATAAGTTAATTACATCTGCACCATTATTAATTGCATATAAAATTCCATCTATTATTGCAGTAGAAGATAAGCCATAATCTATTGTACTATTATTAGATATTTGAATAGGCATAAAACTACAATCTGGAGCAATTCCACACACTCCTTTATTATTATTTTTAGTGGCAATTGCTAAACCTGCTACATGAGTTCCATGACTAATTTTATCATTCGCATAAACATTTTCATTTTTAGTGAGTACATTATATGGTTTTACTATATTTTTATTTAATTCTTCATGATTTAAATCAAAACCATCATCAATTACTGCAATAACAATATCTTTTTTGCCAGTTGTTATATCCCAGGCTTTATTCATATTTATATTTTTAAAGTAATAATTAATATTATTATCATTTAAACCTGGATCATTAAATTTTCCATTTTGGAAGATTGTTTCATCCCATACAAGTAGCTCGTAATCTTGAAATTCCTTTTTTAGTGTTTCTTTTATTTGAATTCTTTCATTCTCAGGTACTCTAATTTGAACCCTTCTAAGTGTGTTATCTCTGTATATTATCTGATATTTGTTATCTTGATATTTTTGTTTAAAATCTTTTGCAAAATCTTCTATTTTATTTTCTCTTTTTTTAAGATAAATATTTATCCTATCTGGAGCTATCATTTCATTCTTTTCATTAACAATAAGCTTTTCCATATTAATTGGAATATATACTCTTTCTCTCTTGGGTAGTAGCCATTGTTCTCCATTTTTATCAACCAAAAGATTTTCATATAATTCTTTGGGCATATTATTTTCAATTATTTCTTTATATTCAATATATTCTAATCCAGTATTATTTTCATCTATATTCCAATTATTATTTATATTATCTTTTTTAGTGTAATTTTTGTTTTTTTGCTTTTGTTTGTTTTCTACTTTATTTTTCTTTGGAGAAGTATGTTTTTTAGTATTTGAACAGTAATCAAATTGTAAAATAAACCATAGCAGAACTAGTATTAATAAAAACCACAATAAGTATTTAAGTATCTTTAAAAGATTGTCAAAAAATGATTTATACCATGGAGTTTTTTTACTTGTAATATTTTTTTCTATTGGCTCAGAGGTGTCAATTACTGGAATTTCATTTTTAGATATTGGCGTAATTTTTTCTTGAGTTGTAGGAATAATTTCTTCTGGTATATAATTTTCTGTAGATGTTTCAAATTTCCATCCCCAAAGAATAACAACAGCCTCTTTTCCATCTGAATAGACAATATTATTATTACTATTAAAAACATTTGTTATTAAGTTGGCCCATTTTTTTTTATCTTTTGAAATAGATGAAGATAAAGATGAGCTAAGCTCATTAATTTTATTTATTTTATCCCAATATATTTTAAGAATCTTATCTTGTTTTTCTTTAGAAAAATCCGAAACTCTTTTAAATTTGTTGTTTGATTCATTATACCATTCTATATTTTGACCTTCTATTATTGGTTTAGCTAATATTTTACTAAAATTTTTATCAAATTTTTCTGTTAGAAATGATTTTATTAAATCATATTTACTATGGTAGTATTCTCCTTGATATGATAGGGGAGTGTAATCTTTTGTTGATATACTAATAAATTTATTCATTACAAATCACTTTTAATGAGCCTTTAGACCAATCAAACATATTTGTATTGCTCATTACTCTTTTATTTGGAGGAAATAGATTGTTTAAATCATCACTAAATACCTTATTATTGTTTTCATGAACAATTTTCTTATGTTCTTCTTCTTCTAATCTTATTTTGTTTGTAATAATAATTGGACCAACCTCATCTAATAATATTTTTCCTTTAAAAAATTGTTCTTCATAAATAATTACTCTAGTCCCCTTGTCAATGCCTATGCCATCAAAGGTTGCTTTATCTGACTTGGGAAATGCTTCAATTGCTCTTGGGTATTCTCCTTCTCCAACATATTCACTAGCATCATCAATAACAAATAATTTTGACTTCATGCTTTCTTCGAATTGATCTGACATAAGTAATCCAGAAAAATGTGCCCTGCATTCATTTTCTGGTTTTTTTACAACCACATTATCAATAATAATATTGTTTTCTTTATTTTTATTACAATTATTAAATAATAAGATTATAATTATTATCAATAAAAAAATAGGAGTTAAAACTTCTATAATTTTTTTTTCTTTTGATAAATTTAGACTCATGATTTAAAAGCCAAGGATTAATAAAAGAAAAATAATTATTGTTAAGGATGGTGTAATCCACCAATTTTTTTTGATAAAAAGGTGACATCTATCAAGAAATGAAATTTTTTGATTTTTTTCTAATTGACTGTCAGTTTTGATTTTATGTGAATGAATTTTTTCTTTTGTTGGTATTGAAATTTGTTCATCAACAATTTTATTAGAAGCAATAAATTTAGGTATTAAACTTTTACTATTTTCATTTATTAATTCCCATCCCCATGTAATATATATATTCTCTCCATTGTAAAACAACTCGTTTGCAGATCCATTAATTATATTAGATAAAAGTGTGCTCCAATTTTTCTTATCCTTGTTTTTTGAGTTGTTTAGATCTGATAAAAAATCTTTAAAGTTTTCAATAAATCCTTCATATTTTTCTAGTATAATTTGTTGTTTCAGAGACTCATAATAATCTAATTTATTTATTTTTTTTTTAGACTCTGAGAACCAGTAAATTTCTTTTTCATTAATTTTTGGAATCGCTAGTTTTTCTAAAAGATTTTCTTGATTATTTGATTTTAAAAAGTTTTTAATTTTATCATACTCATTAAATAAATATAAATTATTGAATGATATTGGCTTAAAA
>CERR01038879.1_pt1 | contig 18074 bp, 16 predicted proteins | sample 530841 | NCBI WGS metagenome assembly CERR01 (sample SAMEA2621021, study PRJEB7988) | marine metagenome | biome: marine biome (ENVO:00000447); feature: surface water layer (ENVO:00002042); material: "saline water (ENVO:00002010), including plankton (ENVO:xxxxxxxx)" | depth 5 m | reverse complement strand
TAAGCTGAAAACAATAAGCTGAAAACAATAAGCTGAAAACAATATGTGCAGTTTTTTTCATTTCACTGATGCTTTTACTTTCCATCTTCTTCAGTTGACACTGTACTTCTGTAGTTTTTTTCGACATGGCACGCATTTTGACAATTTCCATCACATACTCTCTTTACAAAAGGTATGCAACCAATTGCATTCACCCATTTTCAAGGAAATACACAATAAATATCGAACCGAACCTTTTGTTGTGTGGTCTCCAATCACTTGCTTTCGCCCATTTCAATTATTTTCTATAATCAAACAGCATTACTAACGGAATTCGAAAAAAATGCTTCTTGACGATTTTGACGAGTATCACCGATAATATGTGAAACTCATAAAGCTTCATGTACGTTGTCAATATTACAAAAAGAGAATCAACAATAAAATACTCCAAAAAAATTTACCACGAAAAACGCAAAACAAACAAATACACAAACACACACACGAAAACAAAATAAATTTCTACAATTTTCTGAAAAACTATTGATCAAGACGATATTTTTCATATGTGTTGGCACACCAAATTGATACACAACTTGGAAACGGACGATTTTTCAATATTTGCTTTAGAATAGTGACTCTATTTGGTTCTTCTAATTTGCAATGAGGATTATGATATATATGCAACATCGAATGTGAGAACATTGTAATGAAAATGAACATCAAAGAACAACCTCAGCATGTGTCAAAAACTTCCATCACAAACGATACCACTCAATATTTTTAAACATTTCCCCTAAAAATTTTAGAAATATTTTTTTCTAAAGCACGCGATATAAATTTCGAGGGTCCAAATAAGTTTATAGGAGGACCTGGACTTTCATATTCTGGAAGTTTGACCTTGGACGTTCGGCTTTCGGGGCTTTTTTGAGGTGAAATTACTCTTGAAAAATGGACAACATACATAACAAATGATTGACACCATTCCCAAGAAAACATGACAACAGTAAAATGTATATACTGTTCATACAGAATTTATGTACTGTTCAATCAGAACCATCTAAAAGTGCTAATACTCCTTCCTCTTTTCTCGCCATTCCTCGCCTTCAAGCAACAAAGGTTCATCTCATTCAGCCCATTCAAATTCGTAACCTTTCACTATTTTCCTTTCACCTCTAGCACATGATGCGATATTTCCTTGTGGCAAATTCAGTATCTTCCATCGAGGATGTGTAAAGTGTTCCGTTCCTTTTATGCGACCACGAAGTGGTTTAGACATCTTAGTTGCATTGATTCTTGTTTTTTTTGAATGTGTTTGAGTGAGTATGTAGACACGCATTTTTAAGACTATTTACGTTCGTCCGTTTGGTCTGAATGAATAGGTTTTTGCGATTTGGCGTATTCTCCGATCAAATTATTTATTTCCATCAATGCATTTTCTTCAGCAATCATAATACTCTTCAAGTATATTTCATTCTCTTCGATCTGTTTCAACATACTGCGATAGTTTCTTACCTCAATGCGTAAGTTTTTATGCGAAGCAAACATCGCTGTAGATGGAATAAGAAAGAAAAACAAGAAAATACTGAAAATACTGAACTTCATCGATTTTTTTTGTATTTTGAAAAAAATTCAAAATGACGAACACCAAGAATATAATTGCACATGTTTACAAACAATACAAGTGGGAAGAAACATTAGTGCAAAATAATGGTTTTTTTAGTTTGAATTTAACAAAAGCAAGTGTTGAACGAATCATAGATGTTTTACAATTTGACAAAACAACGGAAGAAGAATGTGTATGGATAGGATGTGGAGATGCTAGAGAAATATTGGCAATTGCTACATTGTATCCTAATATAAAATTCACCACAATGGATATAAATAAAGACGCCATAACTGTTGCAAAAGAGAAGTTGAGAATACTTGGTTTAAAAAATGTGAGCATTCTATACAAGAATGCATTGAAGGAGCGGAAAAAGTACACTCATGTGTATTCTACTGCACTTGCTGGTGATGAACTTTACCAACATTTGCTAAAAATATCAAAAAAGAATCTATGTATGTTGAGTCGAATGTGGAAAAAAATGGAACAAAACAAGTTTATGAATGAACGAAAAACTCAAGTATGCATAAGTGGATCCGGTGAAAAAAAAACTCTGATTGCCAAACAATTGAAGTGAAAACGACCCAACTTAACCCTTATATTCCGTAAAAATTGTTTCGATTCGAAGAAATCGTATGCATTTTGTTTTTAGACTTTGTCATGAGTCCGCTTGGTGCGAACACACACATGCAGAAATTCCGGCAAGCGACTTTGAACAACTACAATAATATTCAAGACTCTGTCATTGATTGGTTGGGGCAACCATATGACACGACGGCCGACGATGTGGAAGAGCATCGTACAATTTGGCTTACCAAAATCAAAAGTGCGTCGTTGCAAATGACAAAGGAAGATCTTGACAACATTACAAAGGATCTTTCCAAGTTTGATCTTGCTGGCAGCAGTAATGATAGAAGCTAGCGACTTGTCGCATCATATTTGAACGAATGTCTTGATGTCAATCACTTACCACTCGATTTCCAACTTCAAAGTTGAACTTCGAAGTTGACTTTTTCATCCACGAATAGACCTTCGCAGACGGAACATACAAGTCATCTGTTTCGTAGTCAGAGGCAGCACCTTCGATACTTCCTTCGCCCATGGCACTGGTCGTAAACTCACCTGTTTTGGGATAAGCGTCTAATTTTCCGTTTGACATGTTTTTCACAAAGGACTGACCTACAAGGCCATGTGCCGACACAGGTTTTGACTGTGTTATTGAAATATCAAACCGACGGCTTGGACCACGAAGTTGGTTGTATATGTGGTTTGGAGAAAGCGACACGTGCCATGCGTCGTTTCGAACAGTTAGCAAAGAATAGTCTGTCTTCATATATGTGCCGCCGCAATGTTTGGTTTGCTTTGGACCTAATTTGAAAACAGTATTTAAACACGTTCCGTTGGCCCATATGATGTTATTATCACCTATCTTTGAACCCCATACGGAAACCTGTGTATCGTTTGTGCTCACGTGCACTTGTGTCAAAAAGGAACCATGCACCAGCAACGTTTTACGTAGAACAAAATCTGAAAATTCTGTTTTTACGTTAATATTCATTTGTTTGGACGACAGAAACGTATATAGCGTATTATTTCGACCGCGAAAATCAGTCTTGGCACCGTTGGCAAATGTAAAGTGAGGATCTTGTACCACACGAATGGTTGGAGGTGACGGAGGAGGCGAATAGTCCATCAGATTGTACTTTACAAGTGCACGATGTGCTGCCACTGCACCAGAAACACGTGCATTAAACGACGTCCATCCATGGGTGGTTCCCGTGACTCCCATGGCATCGGCCACGTACAGGTTTTCGTAACCAAGGATGCGTGATTTGTGCACATTCTCAGAATGTCCTGACCAATGGTACGACGGGATTGTAATTTCGGTACCAACAGGTACAATTCTGTCCACGACGTTAGGGTTGGCAAACAAGTGCGTGGCGGTCGTGGTAAAGTCATCCACAAGCTCTTGACGGATTGTATTGTTGTAATTTATTTGGGCTTGTATCGTTCCGTCTGTATGGTAGGAGACAACACCTTCTACTTTTGAGTTTACTCCTTGCGGCGTAGCCCAAAGCAGTTTCGGTTCATTGTTGCTCAAAAGTTTGCACACACCAAAAGATGCAAGGAATCCTCTCTGTCTGTCCGAAGATACCCTGTGAAGAGTTCCGCCACTCACTGTGTTCAAGTCACAATCTCCTGCTTGTATTGTATTGTAATAGTAAACCAGTGGTTGGCCGAAGAATTTGTAAGAAGTCAACAAGGGAAGTAATACTTCAGCATTCCCCATGACGCCTCCGGCAAGCAAGATCGCATGATTGGCACACGACAACGTCACATCCCCGGTATTCAAGTTTTGCACATACACTCCGGTAACATTGGTACCAACAAGGTACAGACGTACAATCTTAGAGTCGAGTACAAGGTCTGAAGACCCATATTCGACGATTGCAGAGTTTCGGTACCATTCGGAGATTTCGTCCGTTGACTCTGACTTGTCCGCATCGTGTGCCTTTACAAAATACTTGTTCAGCTGACACTTGTGATTGTCGCGGCAACGGCCGTACATGCACATTGGCAACGACATGAATTCCTGCTCTTGGACAATTCCATCAGGTGTACGATCTTGATTATGATACTCTGGATTGAATTCGTCACAATATACTTGGTTGTTTGTCACACTACGAACAAACTCAAGAGACTGCATTTCGTCGTCTGCAATTTGTAAGGAATCGATAGTATCATTCCATAACCAATACATGACGCCGGCATAGTGAGCCGTCTGTCCCCCAGCAGTACGTGGAATGCTGTAACTCATCGGAGTCTCGTTTTCCCGCACTAAATTAGTGGGTGTGTACATTTGTGACGGCATGCTCGACGCGTTAAAGGCGGGATGATCGTACAATTTTTGTGTTTCGTTTCCTCCGGCTTCGTACCATAAATAGGAGGCACCGTGTGACCGAAGGTAGGCTGCTGCGGCACTTCCACCGGGTCCTGCACCCACGACGATGAAATCTGCCGTAGAAGAACACGTTGTAGGATAGGGTGACGCTGGCGTAGGCGGAGATGGCGGGAAGGGAATGGATGGTGTCGGTGGAGACGGGGGAGGAGGTGCTGGAACAGGAGATGGTGACACAGGAGGGTTTGCAGGGAGAGGAGATGGAAGTAAAGGTGATGGAGGCGGTGCCGTCGGAAACTCAGGAGGAGGAGAAGGAGAAGGAGGTGGTGGTGAAGGAGAAGGAGGAGGTGGTGGCGAAGGAGAAGGAGGTGGTGGCGAAGGAGAAGGAGGTGATGGCAAAGGACTCGTAGCTGTAACTACTATGTTGTGCTCTTCAAAGTTTATGACTCCTGATCCATATGCCCATGCTACCGAATAACTATAAGAACCTGGAGTCGACGGTATATTGAATTGAATACTTCCTCCATAGCCATGTTTAAAATGCGCACAATTCTCTGTAGAACCATCTACATTTATATTACCATTACCGGTAAAAAACCACTGTCCTGAAGGCATGTTAAGATTGTAGGTCGAGACTCCCGCTTGATACTGAACAAGGTACGTTTGCGAGGTTTGTAGTGAATATCCTTGTTCATACATCCCTCCGCCGTCTGTGTGATCATTAATGGAGTTTTGGACGGTTTTGCCACATCTTTCACTGTTTTGAATGATCCAGTATTGTGGGTGCGCCACCACAAGATATTGAATCAATGCTGCAAACATTTGTATAGTACATGCAAAAAAAATCCTCAATCTTTTATTTCTATTTCATGTAAACGGAAGTATCAGGGTATGACACGATTACAGCTGCGCAATACAAACTCATGAAAAAGTGACAAGTATTCCAAGAACATCTTTCACTTTATTTTTTAGTCGGTTCTTGTTTTCAGGTGTCAGGTAAAAGAACACAAGACCAAGATCCAACGCTCGCAGACTTACGTTTGTTATGCGTATACCACTTTCCGTATTTATGCCGACCTTCTCAAAAATTACCAGTACTAGTCCTAATGCATTTTCAAAAGTATTTTCAATAAGATTTTCTATTATATCATCGCTCGAAAACACGCTACTTAAAACTTCGATCAGAATTTGATTAATATATCGAGCACGATTTTGATTAGCACGAATTTGATTAATATATCGATCATTAAACATACTAACAAAGGGACATTTTCTTAATATTTGTTTACCAGATGAGATCAAATTTTTAAGAATGCATATCTTGCTTATACTCAGTATGTCGCTAGTGGTGAGTGTCGGAAGATTCTCAAAAGTTAATAGTCGTGTAATCGCAAACATTTTACCATCGGTTGTAAAACTCTGATTTGCCAAAACGTTCATTATTCCATTATATGTAATACGAATATTACTTTCTTTGCATTGTTCTTCGATGAAAGTGGTAGCGACAGATGACATGTGGTGATGCGCAAGAGTTCTCGTTAGTATTTGTAAGTATTTATTACTTACCAGGCTTACTGAATCTTGCTCAGACCGACTTGATATACTCCAAAATAATTCTAAAATAGTAAGATCAAGTAAAGGAGTAGGAGTGAATTCCAAAAAGAATTCGAAGGCAGGGTAAACATACGTCGATTTTTGTGCAGATGTAAATGTATGATTGACCAATTTTGAAAGCAATAATGATATACACGGAAAGCAGCAATGTTCATAGAGCATATCACCCACCTGCACGACAATCCCCGGTACTTGTGGAATAGTAGAGTCACTTTTCAAAAAGACATACTGGTCTTCTACGATCTTACTAAGACTGTCTGCAAAGCTCGTAGAACACACGTACGATGAGCTTTCTTTTAAAGTTCCGGTGTATCGTTTCCACAATTGTATGCTTTCGTGTGGTAAATATGTCTTTTCATTAACAATTGCAGCTTCCAAAATATCAAAGGCATCATTGATACTCATGCCATTGATGTTCATACCATCGTCATTGAATTCCAATATTTTCTTGAATACAATAGGTCTTGGAATTGCACCTTGAAAATCAGCAAACGCAAATCGCATGTGGTGAACATGACTCAACAACCGTTTTACTAAATCAAAATGACCAGGTTGCAGATTCGTTGTGAGTAATGTACGAATCGCGCCTGGTGTTGCTTCATCTGGCCGAACACTCGTCAATATACGTTGTGCTAACCTTTCATATCCGGTAGCTCTTGCGTTAAAGAACGATTGAAACTGACCTGCATTCCGACAGCATTTCGCTACATTTTGTGCAGGAGGGCCTACCAAATCGTTCCATGCATTCACTGTGATTTGATTAGGGAGACAAGGAGCATTTGTCAATCCCACACTTGTACAATCGTATGCATCGTCGTGTATTTTATCAATCAATACATTTGGAAGTTGTTGCACATTCATTTCTAGTAGACTACAAAAAAATCGACGACAAGATTTGTGTTGAATGTCATTTATTGCGTAATCATCAATGAAAACATTTCTGTAAAAAGTGATTATACTTTTGGACACCATGCCGACACTTTTCAATTGCAACATTTACTAAATTTTTTTATAAGCTTAAGGAAAATGTGGCCAAGTGAACTCATGGTCCAAATATTGTACAGAGCAAATTCTCAAGTATTTTGTAAATTTGAGTCTAAACTGGGACGATATTTAAATTTTGACCCGCCTACACTACGCGAAGAAGGTACTATATTTGAGATACATGGTGAAGACATTTTAATGAATGGTGAGTATGTGAGTATTGGAACCGAATTAGAAAACGGCGATGTTCGATTTACAACATCATCTGAACCTGATATTATTTGGGACGGCACACGTTTATTTAGCAAAAAATGTAAAAAAGCATTGGATATTTACTCATATGATTCACATAATGTAAAGCTTTGGCATAAGAACAATAACAACAATCAGAAATGGAATAAACAAATAATAGACTTAGAGGAAAATCATATTGAACTTATTTTACAGGATAATACTAACACACCTTCTGTATTTTTTCCTATTGCGGAACCGACCACAGTACATTATTATGGTAAAGAATTGGTAATTGACAATTATATATTCTTTTCTGGTGAAACACTTTTGCATAATCATCAACCAAAAGTTCGAATGCCTGCTTTGCTCATGACAGAATCAACATTTAGGCAAATTATACTGGATTCTAGTATGACCCATGAAGGAGCGTTTGGTAACGATTATAAAAGATATACTTTGGCTCAGATCATAAAAAAACAAATTGGAGGTACATTTGATATAAGCTTGTCTGAATCTAATTGGGTAACGGTGTGGAAGTTTCCATCTGACATGTTTGAAATCGGTCATCCAACGTCAATATGGACTCGTGAAATTCGATCTGAATTTGCTCTTCCCGTCGGGTTTTACCCTCTTATACAAGATTTTGGTCCAGATGTTTCAACAAACAACAGAATGCCATTGGGTGATTCTGTATTTAAAATGCGACAGAGGATAAATAGTGTTGATGTACACACTTTGAAAAATGTTGTAGGGATCAGCATTCCAATGATAAGTTTTAATTACTTTTTTCATAAAATATGGGAATATCCAAGTAATGATGAAGAGAAGAGAGTAAACATTGTTTGTAATGAATTAAAGAAGCGTGGAATACATGTATTTCCTTGTCATAGTGAACATCACGCAGCCGTTGTATTTTATACATACAACAGCAAATTAATTACATGTGAGATGCTTTCTTCTTGGTTGCTTGATGACACATTTGTTACGATTTTGGAAAGCGGCCTTTTACATAATAAAAAATCCAAATTTCGTAAATGGGTAAATGTATGGAAACAGATGTTTGATGCTGCACCGACAGAAGCTAGCTCTTCGACATCTGCGCCGGTGGCAACAGATTCCGAATCAATTTCTATTTTAACATACAATTGTTTGTATACTGAATTTGCAAATGATACGTCAAGTGTAAGTGGATTCGAAACAGAGTTGATTCATAAAACTGTGAAATATAAAGCAGGCAAAGTAAAGATGAGCAACTTAGGTTGGAATGTTCGGTTACCTAAAATTATCAACAATATTGTAAAAAATAAAATACCAGATATTTTATTACTTCAAGAAACAACCCCGTTAATGTGTAGTGATATTTTAGAACATCTTCCCGGATACGACGCGGTACACAGTAAGAATGGAAATCTTGGAGGAGTAGTTTCAGATGGTTATTGTTATGTACTTTTCAACAAATCAAATTTTCAATTAAAAAAAGTTGTTGAAACTCAAAACTTACGATTTGTTGGTGTTGTTCTGACTCAGAACGTAACGGGTAAAGAATTCTTTATTGCAAGTACTCACTTACCTCGTAGTGGTACTGCGCCTACTTCCTTTATTTCCAAAACGATAAGCAAGATGTCTATTCCAATTATTATAGGTGGTGATTTTAATGTGACTTACAATCCTTTTCATTTAGAAAATTTAACAGGGGAAGAAGCAACCTTTTACAATGATGATACTTACAAACTTGATTGGATTGTAGGAAAAAACGTACAATCAATAAATTATCATGTGAATCCAATCGTTGCAAAAGAAGGTAGATGGCCAAACGAATTTGAAGGTTCCGATCATACTGCTGTTTTTGTAAAAGTAATGTTAAGTTGATAGACTTTAAAAAGAGTAAGCAATACCGGGTTGCATGAAGTCGCCTTGCGTCATAAACTGAAGGATTGCCATAAAATTTGGATTGGTTGGTGAGATCGCCAACCTTTTAAGATACAGATGAACAGGTTGGATGCGAAGGATTTATTTGACATTGATTATTCTGTCTGGTTGCGGGTGTACAATCAAATCCACCAATACTAACTTGCACACTGCTAGGAATCTGAGTAAGTCCTTGCAAGTTATGGACTTCTCCAGACCAAGAACCGTTTGTATTAGGCCGACAAACATGTGGTTGGTTAATTTCAAGTTGAGGTCCGAATTGAATGACACATTCATTATTCACATTTGCAGTACCGGGTCCGCATGTTAGTTCAGATTGTAAAGTAGTAGGCGGTGTAGTGGCTACATAAAAAGTTCCAGATGGACGACTTTCACGGCGTGTTCCTGATCCACATGTAATATTTTCTGTAGTACATTCATTTCCATTCAAATCCCCATTTTTTATTATTGCGGAGAAAAAAAATTCAAAAACATTTTTTTTATCAAGAAGACCGCCATGGACTGGAAGGAATCGTTCGACAGAGCTAAAGAAAGAATGCTGAACAACCCGCCGTATGTCGTGCTGAAGGGAGTCGACAAACCTCCAGAAAAATTGGCTAGTACTGTGCAAGAGTTGATGTACTATCAAAGTCGCAATGTGCGACTTCAACACTGGCTCGAATTCAAACTGGACGATCCATGTTTCCGACCTGTTCCCGCAATGCAGTGGCCCGATCAACTAGAAGAGTACGATGAGCTTGTCGACCAGTTAGTCCGTGACCACACGGTGCCGCATAAAGGTGCCGCAGTGGAATGGTTGTACAAGAACAATCATGAATTCAAAGTAGACGCTGATTTGGGGTTTGAAGAGCAAAAACAGCACGATGAAGAATGGAAAAAGAAGTGGCTATTCTGGAAATTTAATCGTACAGCATGGACAGTTTTCTGGTGCAATGTCATCACACGTAAAAATGCACACCCAACCAAACGTACGCGAACGGTGAAGTAAATATTTTTCTGACAGTTAAATAATTTCACACACTCCCCTAAACAAGACTCAAAAAGATTGAACGGTACATGTTTCCCAGACCAAGTCCCATACATTTACAGAACAAATGTTATCATATTTATGTTTTAATGGACACAAATTATGTTTAGAATGTAGAAGATGAAAAAATCCTTCCGGTTGCATCCACTGAGAGCAACATTTGGTTCGCGATTGTCCAAATTCCATATTGACACCAATTATTTTTCTTGATGAAGAAAGAAACTGCTTCATTCCATTCAATGCATTACATTCTTCTCCTTCTATATCTATTTTTATGTACAATGGTTTAGTTTCAGATTTGAGAATATAATCCATTGGAATTGACGGTATCATGGTTGTCGACTTTATGTGTTTACTGTGATGAACACCTCCTTGGTTATTACTTTTCGTTATTCCCATTCCGATTTCTTCTAATTTAGCACCTAAAGCACTTGTATGAAGCATAATATTTTCAAATTTATTTTTGTAAATAGATTGTTGTATCATAGCTGCATTTGCGGGAACAGGTTCGAATACATTTACGGAAAATCCAGCAGCAGCAGCAGCTAATGTGTAATATCCTACATTACCACCAATATCCAGTAAAGTGCTGTTTGTATATTTCTTCATAGTTTGTAACATTTGAATCACCATATCTTTTTCCCAACTTCCGGAACCATGAATACTGCCACTAACATAGCGATCTTCCTCTTTAGAATACAAACACATGTCCCAACTAAAATTCAAAACAGTTGCAACTTTCCAAAAACATTGAAGCTTCATATTTCCTTGTAAAAATGAATTTAAAATTTACAAACATCCGCGCTAAAAAAAAATCGATGAAAACTCGTGACGAACACAATCTTAATGAGCGGCTTCGTAAAAAACGAGAAAAAGAATCTTTCCAAACACTTTCAAGTATATTAAACTTGTCAAATAAATGTTCTAAAAAAGAGATCATTGACGCAGCTGTAAAAGAACTTTTACTTTTACGACAAGTGCTAAACCAATACACTGCAGTAACACAGGACGCGGAAACGGGAGTAACACATGAGAAAGTAAATGAGAAAACACATGACGATTCGACTGAATACTTTTTTGAAAATCCATTAGATCGATATTTAGAATCAGTTATTCTCTGAGAAAGGTGGTTCGGGTTGTGATACAGAAGTTGAAGAAGGATTTATCGTTTCGTCCTTTGTGTATGCTGATGTAGTTGAAGACCTTCTTAATGACGATGGTCGTTTGACTTTTTCTCTTCTCAACGCAAAACTTGATGTTTTGTGGATACCTGGGCTGATATCGTGATGTGAACGACCTTTTGTAAGTCTTTGTATTCCTTGTTCAATTTTCCGATCGTGTACATCTCGTTTTGAAATAGCATCCATTACGAATGATTCAGAGAGTTTTGATGTCAAATCGTTGTCCAAAAGACCACTATCATTTTTATCACCGTTAATTTCATCATCGTCAGGTTTTTCACCGTCAGTTTTTTCATAATCATTTTCACTATCATTTTCTTCGTCATTTTCCTCATCATTTTCATCGTCACTTTCATCATCACTTTCATCATCGCCTCTCCATCTTTTTACATCCGGCAAAGATCTATCTGAAAAGTCGTCAGGTTGTGAATTATTATTCATTTTGTTCAATTCCTCAATGCAAATCTGACTTCTCCACATTATTCTTTTACTACAATAATTTATTTTTGTTCCTGCCGTAATCAAAATCGAGATTCAATTTTTTACCCATATGCAAAGGTGAAGCCAGTCAAATTTCCACTTCATTTTGTTCCGGTGTTTAAAGGTTGGCTCCACCTATGTACGATCGCAAACGCAACTTTTTTTTACAATATACCTGTAATGTATGAAACTTGTCAATCTCTATATTTTGCATGGAAAGACCATACGAACTTACCTATTGAATGTCTTTTAAATATGTGTTTGCTTTTCAAAGAAGTTCGTGCAATTTTTCAAATTGATATTACATACTATAACAATGAAGAGACAAAAAAATGTATTGACCGTTTCTTATGTTTTTGCGACAAACAAATTATAAAGTACAGAGATACGCAAGAAAACATTGTCGTTTACTTGAAGAAAAACCAGGAAAAGGTAGAAAGAAAACTTGTAAGAATAGGTAATGGGTTCATCGTAAATGCATTATGCAAAGCGAGCTTTGCTGACATTTTAGATCCCATTTTTTATCAGAGTAAGGGGAAACTTCCGGACATATTTTATAAAAAGAGAGTAGTTCAGGTTAGTATAAATATTGTAAATGAAAAATCATGCGGTGCAATACTCATTCAAATGTGTGAGGTAAAAATAGGAAGATATATTAAAGCACTCTACAAACATTTTCATTATTTATCTAAATGCATTGAAGAAATAGACCCAGATTTACAGACAACTTTAACATTTCATACGAAACCTGGTTTATGGAAAGAATCACCGGAACTTGTTTCTCGACAATATTACAAACTGAACCACATTTAAAAAGAACTGCTACAATAAAATGGAGATATCATTTCCTGATAAAACCTCAAATATTCTCATTGCGTGTTTGATAATATTTGATTTTCTTTGGTTTTCCTTTTCGCTTAAGCGTATTTATCCAAAGCTGGATACTGATATAAGATATGCAGTATTTTCATGGATATTAATTGGACTTGCTGTAAGCGCCGGAAAATACACTAGCGTTCAAGAAGCGATAGTGTATGGTTCGTCATTAGGTTTGTTAATTTATGGTGTATTCAATTCAACAGAAGCTGCACTTCGTAAAGATTGGCGAAACCCCCAAATTTATATTTCAGATACACTATGGGGAATTTTTATATGTTCTTTAATGAGTTGTATTTGCTATGTAGTCAGAACATTGAATGATACTATTCTTTATCCAATGATTGGTTTGTCTATATTCTTTTACACTTCTATTATTTTGTGGATACAGTTTAAGTTGTTGCAATAATTCATATTACTTATATTTTTTAACATCGTATAATAAATGGAAAAAGCATTAACGCGTGCTCTGATGCTCGCAAAGTTTCGCGCTCCTTTAAAAAAAAAACTGCCAGATTCTGAATATGATGATATTAAAATAGAGTTACCGTCTGAAAGAACCTTACAGAATTACTGGACCTTGACAGAACCGAGTATTATGAAGTTTAAAAAACAGAAAGCGGAATTGAGCCAAAAATTCGATAAAAACGAAATGAGTTTAGAACTTATTGATAGTTTGACTTTTCTGGATTATCTCCAGTCTTTCAGCGACTTCAACAGTATAATCATCACATTTACAAATGGAACACAAATTATGCTCAAAATTGGCCAATTTCAAATTTTTATGCATCCAAATTTGAGAATACCAGATCCTAATAAAATACATACTATGTGCTTCATGGCAGATTTTGAAGCCACGAGTGCAAAGATTGAGTATCTAAATTTTTCCGATAAAGAAGACGATCCTTATTGTATGGTTCAAAATGGAACAGCCTGGGCAGACTCCATGCTCCGATTAGTTGACACATGTGCTACGAACTTGACACGAAACTCTACAGTATTGAGTGATGCATCATTTCTCAGAGACATTGACATTTACTATTATTCATCGAATGACCATATTCAAAAACTAATCATGGATGTAGATAAAGACCCTATACAAGACGACTTGAATAGTATAAGTAATATATGGCATCCTTTACACATTACTACCCCAGTCAATATGAATATGTCAACCCTAATTCCAGGAATGAGTTATAAAACATACGAATTTATCAAAAATATTGAAAACAAGACATTATCCAGAGAATCATTTAAAAATTTAAGTTTATCAGTATTTTTGATATCGATTCGCGGTTATTCATACTACGAAGCGCGCGGGTATTTCACAAAATACAGTTTTTTAAAGGATGAAATGTACAGCAAATTTCACAATTCAATTTTTAGTTGGCGACAAGAACAAATTGTGAATAAAAGTCTTGCAAAAGTCTTGCAAATGTATTATTCTGTCATACTACAGTCACATGATGATTTAAATGGAGAATATAGACTGATATATAAACCAGGCTTTCCACCCGATACAATGATATTCTTCAACGATGACTCTGAAAATTCTCTTTACATGATTATAAATGATAAAAATGAGTGTGTTATCAAACGAGAAAAGAATCTTCGAGATGACCGATTATTCGAGGCAAAGTTTACAATTCCTGATGTGATGAATCAAAGAAAAGAAGTGCATGCTCATTGCCAGGATTTTCGAGGTGATACAATTACTCATTCGCAAAAAGTATTCTATATTTATAAACAACAAATAATTCATATTATGCCAAATATTCTTAACGAGTATAAACACCAACCAATTAGAGACATTGTACTAACTGTATTTGATCGAATAAAAGAAGAAAAAGAGTATATAGAAGAAGACAAGGATATTCTAGGTAATGTTTTGAAAGCGTTGTTTCATGTTGTCGAATACACATTGTGTCGTGATATTGACATGGAGTCTATATCTGACTTCCCAAATGAGCGAAGTCTAGAAAAAGTATATAATGAGAAAGGAGATCAATGTACTCAATTTAAAATCGTGCACATCGAAGATGAAATAAAAATCGTTGAGGAAACAGTATCTGAAATGTCTGAATTCATTCAATCTATACAAATGGTAACGGGTTTTCGATAAATAGCAAAAAATAGGGTGGTTACAAAGACTATCAGGGTTTGGAACAAACGCAAGCGCGATAATTTAAGTGATGTGCACTCAATTTATAGTGCGATGCTCTCAGCCATTCCAGGAATGCCTAAAGCGATGTATCATTGCAGTCAAAGTATCAAAGCTCTGACGACATCAAGTCAGAAAGACTTGTCAAAAATCGTGTGCGGAACTCGTAGATTAGGACCTGCGTTGGCGCAAGTTATACGCATTTTCAGTAATTAGGTACGCAGACGAGACTTTTTTACAACAACCGTAGATAGATACACGCGGTGTTTTCTTATGGCGTCTTGTGTAGCAAATGAAACACTGACTACACTCACTTCCGATACAACGCATACTACATTCTTCAACAGCAGCAACCCTGCGACCCAATCCACATCATTGTAAAGACCCTGTGTCCAAAATATAAGAGCTTCTACAAGAGCAAAGATGGAATGAAATACAGCAGATATGATGCCAAGAGTCGATACTGCACATAACCTGCAAGATATTTCGCAAATATTCAAACCTGGTATCAAGAGAACACTTGAAATTATACCTAATAGTAAAATAATCAAAGTTGGTATGATGATAAAGCCAAGAAATCCCGGAATATCATTTGTAATATTCACGACGATGAATGGCAATAGTCCTACAAAAAAACCAAACATGTGTGCTATAATTGCAGTATAGGCCACCGTATTAATTGTTTTGCGGGAGTTTTTCAAATAAATACATCCACATATTGTCAAGTCATTATTAAAGACATGTTCAATATCATTATTTTGACATACACTCATCTTTGTTTTTTGTACTACATTTTCTTTTTTTTGAATCGATCAACCAATGCAGTCAAAAGGCAAAGGATGGATCAAAAAAAAAATCAAAGGTTTATACAATGAATTTTGATGCTTGTGTGCAGTCGCTTATAAATCTTAAGAAAGTAGTTAACAAAAGTGACATTGAACAGAATATCAAAAAAGTGCTAGAAAATATAGATACTTTGTTGAAAATCACCGAATTTAGTGGGGAAATGGGTATTGTTTACAATGACACGAAAATTGCATGGTCTGATCTCATTGCGAAAAAGAATGCAGTCTGTCATGATGACACAAACAAAGCATGTCAACTCGTTCGTCGTCTTATTATGTTTGCTATACGCGGTACAAAGATTGATAACGATGGTATCATTGTACCTGGTCGCAATGGTAAGGAAAATATCGTATCAAACAAGATTCTGGGAGTTGAATCAAATATCAACGGTTTTTGTAGTGATAATATATTTTCTGTTGACTCATCGTTGGATTTTCTAAAACTTTTAAATAAAGCGCTTTCACTCAGACGAGCGTGGGATGAAGGACATGAGAAGGCCTTTCAATCTAAGGCCAGCATGCCATTAGTGAAATTTCATAAAAGTGATGATTTCGATCGACTTGAAGCAGATGTATCGTCAAAACAATTATGGAACGATGTCAGACTACATCTTATTTCATTAATTGATTCGATTTTAGGGACGCAAAATATTATAGATAAAATATCTGAGAAAAAAGGCGAGATCATAAAAATTTTGAATAGATCGTTCATATTATTCGACATACCATTAAAAGAGAAGTGGGAACAAATTGCATCAGCGGGTGTAAAACAAGAGTTAGGTAAATTATTGAATCGATGTGTGAGTATATCCAAGATTATAAATATTGCAAATATGGTGCAAATTGCACTTTTGACTATTATTGATGTCATTGAAAATTTTTGGGCGAATGAAGCATTAAGAACAGAGATGGAACTGAGGCATGGCGTAGGTAAGGCAAAAAGTAAAGATGCTGGCGAAACATTATCCATGCCTGTGTCATCGCATAAAGACCATGTTGCACGACAAAGAGAGTTACAGAGAGAGTTACATAGAGAATCACAGAAAAATGTAGCGCAAAAAGATGCGAGTAGCATGAACACGAGTGATGAGATACCACCGCCTCAAGACAACTTGTCAGCAAAGACGAAGAAGAAGAAGAAGAAGAAGAAAGCGGGTGATGAGAAAGACGATGATGATAAACTACTCAACGATGCAATCAGGAGAAATCAGGCAGACCGTATACACACATTGCAACAGAAAATAGATAAAAATGAGTTTATAGATGTACATGCAAGTGATGTAGAGAATCTTGTTACACAATTAAGCGATCAGGACACGAATAAAAATCTACAGGCAGTGAATCTTTTACATCATATAAGCGTACAACAAAGCACACAATATATCAACGAGTCTATAATAAGTGCAGGAGCAATCCACCCGCTCGTAAAATTACTTGGTAATAATAACATTTTTAAAGCTGATATAGCAGGACTCTTGGTCAAACTGTCTTCAACAGCAGAAATCAAGGAAATTATTGCAAATGAAGGGGCAATCGAGTTTCTCGTTGATATACTACGCAAGAACAATACAATATACGAGAAGCAAAAAACGCTTGAACTTATATCAAATTTAATTTTTAAGAATCCGCACAATAAGGAAATCATGATACGTGCAGGAGGTATACAGGTTGTTGTACTACTTTTAACGAATCCTGACCCTAAAATAAAGGATTTTATTGTTAAAATTTTGTCATATCTTATAAATGAAAATGCCGATGCAAAAGTGGCAGTGGTTAATTTAAATGTGATTCCTGAACTTATAGCGCTCTTACACACGGCGGTTAAATTAGAAAAAATTCCTAATATTGCTCAATCAATCATTTCTTTATTGTGGTACATGTCTCTTGAAAAAGAGGATAGAATACTCATAACAAGTAGAGGAGCCATTGAGATTCTTTTAATGTATTTGCGCCGCAAAGATATCAGCACCGATGTATTGCTTCAGGTGGTTGGGGTGCTCTCTAACTTAAGTATTGATGAAGTAAATAAGAAGTTCCTGACGGAAGCGGTTGAGTTACTTGTGCCACTTCTGACCAAGGTTAATGTTAAAATAAGACAATACACCGTTAAAACTTTGTATAACCTAAGTGCACATTCAAATAAAGACAATGCAGAATATATCAGTAGTAGATTAGCTATGGTTCGTGCGGGTGCCATTCAACCGCTTGTAAGACTGCTTCACGATCGTAACATCACACCCAAAAGTAATTTAGCTGGTTTGT
>CERR01003372.1_pt1 | contig 18119 bp, 16 predicted proteins | sample 530841 | NCBI WGS metagenome assembly CERR01 (sample SAMEA2621021, study PRJEB7988) | marine metagenome | biome: marine biome (ENVO:00000447); feature: surface water layer (ENVO:00002042); material: "saline water (ENVO:00002010), including plankton (ENVO:xxxxxxxx)" | depth 5 m | reverse complement strand
TGCCGAGTTTAAACCACTCAAAAAACCTGTTTCACGATCTCGTTGAGTTGAAGCTCCTTCCCAACCTGCAATATGCGATATCCGTTTATGACCACCCGCAATCAAAAAATCAGCAATTTTTCTACCACCGCTTACATTATCTGAACCAACTGAAGATAAACGATCATCGTCTTGGCTCCTGTTGAAGAGTACAACTGGGACACCCGCTCTCTGACAATCTTTGGCCAAATCTGATGACATAGCCACAGATGCCAGGACAATTCCATCAACCTGGTAATCCATTATTTCCTGTAATACTTCATCAACATTACCTGAAGTTTGAGATGCCATAAAAATTAAAACATGATATCCTTTTTCTTTCAATTCATTCGACAATCTTTCCAAAGCATCAGGATAAAATAAATTGTCTAAGTATGCTACTACGAGACCAATCATTCTACTTTTTCCAGACACCATTGCACGTGCTAAGACATTTGGGCGATAACCAAGATCAGTTGCAGCCTTACGAACTCTTTCAACAGTTTTTTTTGAAGCCGAAGCCCCAGGAGTAAACACTCTACTCACCGCCGACTGACTAACACCAGCTTGTTTGGCCACCTCCAAAGATGTAACTTTTTCCGAAGTCATTTAATCAGCAGTCCAACCTCCATCAACAATCATGGCAGATCCAGTTACTAGACTAGAAAGATCCGAAGCGAGATAAAGCACAGCTCCCATTATATCCTCAACTTCACCAACACGTTCCAATTTTATCTTTTTTAGCACCCAATCCATCTTCTCAGAATCATTAAATGTTTTTTCAGTGAACGCTGTTTTAATGAAGGTAGGGCAGATTGTGTTCACTCGGATTTTTGATGAACCAAGCTCAATCGCCATCGATTTTGTAAACCCTTCTACAGCAAATTTTGAAGCACAATACACAGCTCGCTCCAGGCCACCAACATGAGCCATCTGACTTGAGATGTTGATTATTGAACCTGCTTTGCCAGAATTTAACATGCCATTTGCGACCGCTTGCGATAGAAAATATGCACCTCTAACATTCACTGCCATCACCTGATCAAAATCTTCAACCGTCGTCTCTATCATTGGAGAGTGGCGCGCTAGACCAGCACTATTAACAAGAATATCAAATGGTCCATTTTTGTTCACTAAAGAAATTGTTTCTTCTACTTTCGCAATATCCATTTCTAGATATTTCGTCTCCCATCCCTTCTCTTTCATTTGCTCAAAGATGTTTTTTAACTCATTAGTTCTTCGAGCAGCAATTGTGACAATTGCCCCATGTGCTGCGAGCACGCAGGCACTTGATAATCCAATTCCTGATGAAGCTCCAACAACAAGGGCTTTTTTTCCAGTCAAATCAAATGAAGGCACTTCTGGGAGCTTAGGTAGATTCTTCATTATTCCGCCGCCTTACCATACTCAATATTTTTTCCCCCATATCGACGTACTCTGATATTGCATTGCTCTGCATGACCTACAAAACCTTCCAAAATACAAAGTCTCGAGCCATATTCTCCAAGCATTACCGCGGCTTCGTCTGTCAATATTCGCTGATAGGAATGTGTTTTTAAGAATTTGCCTACCCATAATCCACCAGTATATCGTCCAGCCTTCTTTGTAGGCAAAGTATGATTAGTGCCAATTACTTTATCACCATTTGAAACATTGGTTCGGGCTCCCAAAAATAAAGCACCGTAACTACTCATATTTTCTAAAAACCAATCATCGCGATCAGTCATTACTTGAACATGTTCTGAAGCTATATCATTTGCAGTAGCCAACATTTCATCATAGGAATCACATAGGATAACTTCACCATAGTCCCTCCAACTAACCCCAGCGGTATCAGCAGTTGGCAAGATCTTTAGTATTCGATCAATTTCAATCAATGTTTCATTGGCTAGTTTCTCAGATACCGTAAGAAGTACCGCCGGAGAGTCGTAACCATGCTCTGCTTGACCTAAAAGATCGGTTGCACACAATTCCCCATCTACCGTTTCATCAGCAATAATCATAGTTTCAGTTGGCCCTGCAAAAAGATCAATTCCAACTCGGCCAAATAACTGCCGTTTTGCTTCAGCTACATAAGCATTTCCTGGACCAACCAACATATGTACCGGATCCATTGTAGAGGTTCCTAAGGCCATTGCTCCAATCGCTTGTATTCCTCCCAAAACATATATTTCGTGTGCTCCTCCAAAATGCATCGCTGCAACAACCGCAGCGTTTGGTTTCCCTTTAAAAGGAGGTGTACATGCTATGATCCTTGGAACTTTCGCAACTGACGCAGTCGCAACTGACATATGAGCAGAGGCGACCATTGGGAACTTGCCAGCAGGAACGTAGCAACCAACTGATTGCACTGGTATATTTTTATGCCCTAAAATGACACCCGGCAGTGTTTCAACCTCAACATCCGTCATGGAAGCGCGTTGAATTTCAGCAAAATTTCTTACCTGTTGCTGTGCAAATTTAATATCAGATAGTTCTCTTTCTGTTAGGGAATCTACTAGCTCTTCAATTTCAACTTTAGTTAATTTGAAGGAATTTGGGTTATAATCATCGAATTGAATACTTAATTCGCGAACAGCTCCATCACCACCTTTTTCAATTTTTTTTAAGATATTTTCGACAGTTTCTTTTATTTTTTGATTTGCATTTTCCTTCTCTTCTCGAGATTTTCCACTCTTCAAATATCTTACCATTATTCAGCCCTCTGATTTAAGGCTTGAAGCCTTATTCGAATTATTATCATATTTCTCCCAACCTTCACCTTTAAAGCAATCCACATTTAGCTGCTCAAGAATATGAGGGAAATCAACCATCACCCAATTATCTACTATCTTACCATTCTGAACCTTCCAAAAATCCATATATTTGATTTTCACTTTCTTTCCACTCGCTGGTATCCCCATAAACTCCCCAGAATGGATAGCTTCTTGATGTCCAAAGGCAGCAGCCCATTCACCCATAAAAATGCGAGCTTCATCGATGCAAATCTTATCAGAGAATGCTTCTTGAAATGGTTTTTGCCAATTACTCTGGAATTCAGCCAAACCATTTTTTGTACCACAACCGGTATTGCCCATCCATCTAAAATTTTCAGAAAAAAATTCTCCAATATCAGCTATACGATGATCATTCAAACCATCAACCATACTCTCAATTACTTTCTTCGTTTCAGACGTTTTTGACAAATCTGTATCACGAGTTAACTCAGCCTGCAGAGGTCGAGAACCTTTCATTTAAATTACCTCTCTCATAATACTCTCTCCCGAAGACACATTAAAAAGATGGCACTTGTTACTCGGAATTTTCACTTTAATCGTCTCACCAATATTAACACGATAGTCCTTCTTAGCTTTAATCGATATAAGTTGATTATCAGTTTTAACAGTTACCATTGTCGCATCTCCCAGCAACTCAAACGAAAAAACTTGAGCTGACAAATTTGGGCTATTGGTAACAACTTCTGCATCTTCCGCCCTAAAGCCTAAGATCACCTCACCAGATGCATCTGAAGTCAACCCTGTTATTTTTAGATTTTCTTGTTCAAATGAACCGTCCTTGATATTACCCGATATCAAATTCATTGCGGGCGATCCTATGAAACCTGCCACGAACGTATTTGAGGGTGTTTCATATATTTCTGCTGGGGTGCCAACTTGCTGAATTTTACCCTCGTTCATTACAACAACTCGATCAGCAAGAGTCATTGCTTCTATCTGATCATGGGTCACGTATATGGTTGTTGTAGATAATTCATGTTGCAGATTTTTTATTTCGGCACGAGTTGAGATTCTTAGTTTTGCATCTAAATTTGATAATGGCTCATCCATCAAAAAAACTCGAGGCTCTCTGACAATTGCTCGAGCCAAAGCAACCCGTTGTCGTTGCCCACCAGATAATTCAGAGGGTTTGCGTTCAAGCAAGTCTGATAATTCAACCTTTTCTGCCGCGCGCAGCACCATCTCATGATGTTTACTTTTTTCAATTTTTCTAACTTTTAGAGGGAATTTGATATTTTCATAAACTGTCATATTAGGATAAAGAGCATAAGATTGAAAAACCATCGCAACATCACGATCTTTCGGATCTTCCAAATTTACTAGCTCATTTTCAATCCATATTTCTCCCTCGGAAACCTCTTCAAGCCCCGCAATCATTCTCATCGTAGTCGTTTTACCACATCCAGATGGACCCAGAAGCACAAGGAATTCTTTATCTTGAATATCTAAGTTAAAACTATCTACTCCAACAAAATTTCCCCAACGTTTTGTTAGATTTTTTAATTTTATTTCAGCCATATTTTAAAACCTAATTTCTACCAAGAATACACTAGACATTTGAATAACACGTTGGCAAGGTAAATTTGCATTCGTATGCAAAAATGGAGAATAAAATGAAAATTGACGCTCACCATCATCTCTGGAATTTAACTAAAGTTAATTATCCTTGGCTGATGGATAAGGGGAAAATTCGATTCTTTGGCGATCCAACAGACATTCAAAGAAATTATTTATGGCAAGAATATTCCCAAGACGCGAAAAATGCTGGCTTTCAAGGCTCCGTGCATATTCAGGTAGGTGCAAGTGACCCGATTCAAGAGGCAAAATGGGTCGACTCTATAAATAAAGAAACGCAATATTGGCCTGTTGCTCAAGTCGCATTTGCCGATTTAACGGATGCGGAGTTATCTAGAAACTTAGATCGTCTACAGGAGTTGAAATCAGTTAAAGGTATACGTCAAATTGTAGGTAGAGCTCCAGAAGAAGACACATTAACAAGCTTAAGTAAATTATTAGAGAATCCCAATTTCTTAAAGGGCTTAAATGAGATTTCTGAACGAGGTTTAACTTTTGACTTACAATTGATTCCAGAGTTCATGGAAATCATAGCACCTATCCTCAAAAAAGTACCAAATCTTAATGTGGTGCTTTGTCATGCAGGATCTCCTTACAATAGGACTTTAGCAGGTTTAAGTGATTGGAGTGAACGGTTAAAAGATTTATCAAATCTTAATAATGTTTATTGCAAACTGTCAGGTCTTGGCATGTTTGAGCACAATTGGTCGACAGAGACTATTAAACCAATTGTACAAACAGTAATTAATCAATTTGGACCTGAAAGAGTAATGTTTGGATCAAATTTCCCAGTAGATTCAATTAGCTCTAATTTTAAGAAGCTCTCAACATCGTATGAGACAATCCTGAGCCAATACCCAACAACGCAACAAAATGAAATTTTTGGATTAACAGCTAAAAATTTTTACTCACTTACTTTATAGAACACTCATTAAGGTTTCTTTTTGTCCAAAATTCCTCTAGCCAAGAAATCAACTCCAAGTTGATTCCAAAAATGTAACAAATCAATAAATATCCAATTCTCAGTTAGCTTTTCACCGTCTCTCCGATAAATATCGATCACACGCATGTCAGCAGATTTTTCAAATTCTGGCATCCCCATAAAGCCACCTGTTGGCCTCAATGTTAAATTAGGCCAACCAAAAAAACCCCCAAAACAACCTTCAGACATTCTACATATATGTCCATTGAACACTCGTTTATCAAAGCCCTCTCTAAAAGGCCCTGAATGCTGTTTTGCGTATCTTTCAATGGTATATGTTGCGCCTATACCTTCTGGTCCCCACCATATCATATCATCATTCCACGAACGTGCTAACTCATCTTCTAATGGCTCCTCCCGCCCCCCTGTCCAGTTTTTTATATCTCCAACCATATAGTTAATAGCTTCCAAGGTTTTTCTTGTTTCCTCAGCACTCTGCTGACTAAACAATAACCCATCGTGATTTAGTGGCCCAGGCTGAATGAGATGAGCAGCTGTTTGGACCTTAAAAGGAGTCATACCAACTTGCTTCATCAAGTGTGGAATATCAAAATACATAGCCGTTTCCACAATTTTATTTTCTTCAATTCTATTGAATTCACAGTAACGTAAGAAGGCCATCTTACCTGTCGACGTTATTCCCAACCAGTCATTATCAAATAAACCCATCAAATGCCCCATTGAAACAACCCAAGTTCCTCCAGCCTCCAATGAATTATCACCAGCCATAAAAATATCCATTCTACGCTGCATTCTAGAGATTGCTTCCTTAAAAGTGATCCAAAACGATGTCATTACCTCGTGAGAAGAATTTATTTCATTAAATGGATGAAATCCCCGCCACAGGTACTCATCTGCAAGATATTTATTTGCGATTTCATAATGTTGATCACCAACGGCCTTATCCAACTCTCTATAATAGTTGAGAACAAACTCTTTTTCGATTTGGTAACTTTTCATATTTTCAACTTACACTGAGAAATTTTTGCTAAACCCATCTGATCCAAAGTCATCCTTTTACGGCTCCAGCAGTTAGTCCACTTACAATTTGTCTTTGAAAAAACATTACTAAGACAAACAACGGCAACGTTGCCGAAACAACTGCAGAAACAGCAAACATAATGTTACCTTTAACCTGCGTTGACCCTAGAAAACTATTTATCTTTGGAATCATAGTTTGATTTTCTTGGGACAATAATAAGGCTGTAACGGTAAAATCATTGTAGGCTAATAAAAAAGAGAACAATCCTGTTGTTATTACTCCTGGCCACATCACCGGAATTATAACATGTCTGAAAGCTTGAAACCGAGTACATCCATCCACCATGGCACTTTCGTCCATGTCTTTTGGTATATTAAGAAAAAATGAGTGTAACATCCAAAGTGTGAAAGGCTGATTGATAGCAACCATAACAATTATTGTAGTAGGTAAATGCCCCCAAAGGTTCCATTGGAAGAATGGAAGTAGATATCCAGATACCAAGGTTATATGTGGCATTGCTCTAAAAATCAGCGCGAGCATTAACAACCAAAAGGCATAACGATAACCAGATCGAGCTAAGGCGTACCCCCCTAATGTCCCCAATGTTAGGGAGATCACAACGACCGAAACAACAACGATAGAAGTATTAATCACAGATCGCCAAAACTCATGAGTGACCCAAGCACCCTCATAGCCAGATCCAGTAAAGTTATTTCCTGTTTCAACTAATGTTCTAACTCCAAAGATAGCATACTTCCAATCTACCTTGGAGAAAAAATCTGCCTCCACTTTAAAACTACCCCAAAAAGTCCACAAAAAGGGGAACACTGCGATAAACAGCCATATAACTACGAATAGTACTAATACTAATGTTAAACTGGTTGGGCGTTGTTGCGCTTTAATATTCATAAAGAAATCCTTTAAACAGATTTTGCATTAAAATCTCTCCATGTTCGAATCAAAACTGGTACCAATAATATTCCAACACCTATAATCGTAAGCATCGATGTGGCCGAGGCAGAGCCAAAATACTGAATTTCTCCACCACGTAAATCATTGTAAATTATCCAGGACAAAGACGTAGCATTGGCTTGAGCTGAAAACCCTATAATTGGCTCAAATACTCTAAAATTATCCATCAATAGAATAAGTGTAATAAAAACAACTAAAGGCATTATATACGGTACAACTACGTATCTTATCCGTTCCCAACGATTTGCCCCATCAATCATGGCTGCTTCTAAAGTGTCCTCTGGCACTGTCTGAAGACCAGCATAAAAAACAATAAATGAAAAAGGCAATGAGGCCCAAATTCCATATACCATCAACATTATCCAAGTAAGTGTCTTAGAGGCCTTCAATGACAAATCATTATCATTGAAGATTCTTTGTAAAGTTGAACCAATAATACCTTCAGCATCCGTCATCCAAAAAAGTATTAAAGCTCCAACCAATGGTGTAACAATCATAGGAAGTAACGACATAAAAATTGTTGGACCTTTGAACACAGGTGGCAAAGAATTGACTGCTAATGCGATAAATAAACCAAGAACAATAACAAAAGGTGTCACACAAAAAGTATATGTAATGGTGAATAAAAGCGCCTTGTAAAAAGGTAAATTTAATAGAGCCCCAAAAAACTGAGCGACAGATGACGCTTCTGACCAAGCGGATCGCACTTCTTTAACAGCAAGATGGTTTCGGTTCGTGTAAGTTTTAAAACCATTGAACTTTCCAAGTGGTTTTTGCTTTTGGATTTCAGCCGTAGCTGCAACGTCAACGGATACTTCAGTCTTACATCCAAATGGTCCGCACACCTCTGCTTCAATCAATACTTTATCATGTTTTACAAATAATGACTGAGTGAAAACTGAAATTATGGGCAAGGCTATAAATAAAACCATCGCAGCCAATGATGGTAAAATAAACCACATAAAGGTGCGATGCTTCATAAATCAGATCCGTTAGAAATTTCTAATTTTTCTATGATATATAATTAAAGGGGATTGGCACTGCCAATCCCCTTTAATCTATTAGTCTAAAAAGCCTTTTTCTTTAGCTGCAGCATTATATGCCGCCTCAATATCAGCTAATGCTTGTTCTGCACTTTCACTTCCTTGTAAGAATTCAGCAAGTTCCGCACCTGCTGCACCGTGCAAAGTACCCATAAATGGAAGCATTGGATATGGTGCTGCACCGTTTGCTGCAGTTGCTGTTACCCCAGCAGAAGCAGCACTAGGTTTGTAACCATCAATCAACCAAACAGTTAGATCGTTGTTTGCCATTACCATTTCTCTCGAAATACCATTCATCATAGCTATGAAAGAAGCTTCTGCATCTGCGTCAGACACATTTGACGCGATTGAAAAACCATCCCACCACAATGTAGAGCTTGGCCTTGGGCCGTCACCTAAGAATGGTGCAGAGGCCACCACAGTGTTAGACGTAATTTCTTCAGTAGAACCTTCAGCATCCATTATTGGTCCCGCACGTGTTCCCCAAAAATTTGCTAATGCTAAATCGCCAGCTTCCCATAAAGCTTGAGTAGCATCAGAGTTAAATGTCAAGAAATCTGGATTTGAATACTCTGTTAAAGCCTTCATCATGTTCAACGTAGCAATTCCATGCTCATTATTAACACTGACTTCGGCAGTTCCAGGCTTGAAGAAATCTGCACCTGTACCCATGTACATATTGACAAATTCTTCTCCTAAATTCCAACCTGGGGCTGTGTTGAACGCAAATGGATGATCCATTAATCCCGCACTTTTTATAGCCTTAGCTGCTGCTAAAACTTCTTCATAAGTTGTTGGCGCTTCAACTCCAACTTTTGCAAGAATATCTGAACGGTAGAACAAATGCTGCGCATTCGCCATAAATGCAATAGCCATTATCTTCCCATCAATGGTAACCAACTGATGTTTTTGTAAAGATCCGCCATGCTTAGCGACCAAGTCATCAAGTGGTCTGACCAATCCTTCTCCCATTAATGGAACAAGAGAGCTATTTGCTAAAACCACAACCGAATACTCTGCAGGATTTGCGGTTAAACCAGGAACCTGAAGGCTATTGTGCTCTTTAGTGTGATTTTTCGAAATTGTAACGCCATCTCCAGCACATGACTCAGCTGCTGAAACAACCGCGTGTAACGCTGGAAAATCATTTGCTAGAATACTGACATTTCCACCCGAAATGCCGCAACCAGCGTAAGAAACAGTTGCACTGCCAACTAATATAGCAGCAGAAGCAACCATTGATTTGAATTGAAACATTTTTTCCCCCATGGAGCAAAAGTAGTTTTTCACCACTACCTTAATTAATATTAACACATACAAATTTTCGAATCGTCTCAGATTTGCATACGAATGCAAGTTTCGCAGTGAATTCGGGAAAACGCAATAAATTTATTAATTAAAATTCTAATGAGCATTACTAAAATAGCTATTTAACAGGTCACGTTAAATCATTTCTTGCTTGGAAATTCTGCCATCTACCAACTAGTTAAAGGTGCCGAATTTCCAATATCAATTCGTAACACCTTCTTAATTATAGAAATAAAGATCTCCTAATTTTCTTTCATCAAATGGCGGTTAAACCTCCATCAATCGCAATAGAGTGACCCGTCATAAAACTATTTGCTGGATCAGCAGCAAACAATATGCCTGAGATAATTTCAGAAACTTCCCCCATTCGGCCCATTGGCATACCCTGGGTCAAACTTTTTGTCGCTTGCGCTCTGTCATGAGTAGACGTTTCAAAAAAACTTTCCACCATTGCCGTCTTCGTAAAAGCTGGGCAAATCGAATTTATACGAATTCCACGTTTTGCGTATTCGGCAGCCGCTGATTTTGTCAATCCAATCACCCCGTGCTTGGCTGCCGAATAAACCGACATTAACGGTGCCGCCACCAAACCCGCTGCCGATGCGACATTTACAATAGAACCAAGGCGCTCAGCTTCTTCATATTGTTTTGCCATCACGGGAAGTTGAGCTTTCATCGCTATAAAGACAGCCATCAAATCCACATCTATAACCCGCCTAGCAAGCTCATCCTCAATCAATGGAAGTCGAACGACGTCATGAGAAATCCCGGCATTATTTAATGCTATATCCAAACCACCAAATGACTTAACCGCTAATTCAACAATAGCATTATGCGTAGCACTTTTGGTAACATCGCCTGCTAACGTAATCATTCGATCAGAAGCTCTTAATTCTCTCTCTAAATCGTCTAATTTTTCTGCCTCCAAATCAGAAGCTACTATGCAAGCACCTTCCTGTAAAAAAGCTTCAACAGCTTTGGAGCCAATCCCTCCGGTAGCACCCGTTACGATCACCACTTTATCTTGAAACCGCATTCTTTTTAGTCCTTTATTAATTGTTCGGCCATATTTGCCAAAATTGGTATTGCGGCAGCCATTTTTTTTGCTCGCTCTGGATTTGAAGCATTTCCTTCCCGCGCCCGCATGACCACACCTTCTAAGATTGCTGCAAGTCTAAAAAATGAAAATACTAGATAAAAATTCCAATTATCTATCTTTGAAATCCCTCTAATTTGACAATATTTTTCTACATAAGTTTCTTCGGTAGGGATTCCTAATTCTATTCGATTTAATCCGTTTAATCCGCGCATACCACTAGAATATGGCAATCTCCACTGCATACATTGATAAGCTAGGTCAGCTAGCGGATGTCCCAATGTAGACAATTCCCAATCTAAAAGTCCGATAATCTTTGGTTTGCTTTGATCAAATACCATATTATCTAAACGATAATCTCCATGAACTAGGGATATTTGTCCATCATCTGGCGGCAAACTACCTTCGAGAAATGTAATAACATTTTCCATTACTGGCTCTTCTGTCAGCCGGGAAATTCTATATTGCTTAACCCATCTATCAGTTTGCCTCGCAAAATAATTTCCAGGCTTGCCAAAATTAGACAGGCCTACCTTGTCAATATCCACAGAATGCAAATCAGCTAGAATTTGGCACATGGAGTTATATAAACCCGTTCTCGTAGCTTTATCGACCTCAGGAACACTTGGATCCCAAAATATCCGCCCAGGAAGATACTCCATAATATAAAACATACGACCCAGTGGATTATCATTATTATCAGCAAGAAAGAATACTTTAGGAACTGCAACTGCCGTATTTTTTAAGGCCTTTATAACTCGATACTCACGGTCTACAGCGTGTGCAGATTTAAGCAATTCACCGGGTGGTTTTGCTCTAAGCACATAGGTCGATGTAAGTGTCTTTAACTTATAGGTTGGATTAGATTGTCCAGTCCCAAATTTCTCAATATTTATCAAATCATCAAAATCATCGATGTGAATTTTTAAATATGAGCTTAACTCTATCTTATCAATTTCCATACTTTTCATGAAATCAACATGGCTTTCAATTGGGTTTTAAACAAGAGAAACTTCTGCTAAAGTAGCAAAAATTTTATGATACTGTTGACAGTTGGTCATTAGCACCATTTGTTGGCAGTAAATTCAAAAGGAACCACAAGATGAATCTTGGAATGTCAGATAAAGTAATAGAACTACGCGCTCAGGTAGCAAAAATGATGAAAGAAGAAATAATCCCTTTAGATAGCGAATATTTAGCTGAGGTAAACAAAGGTGATCGCTGGCAATTTACTGAAAGACAGACCGAAATTATCGAAACATTAAAATCGACAGCTAAAAACCGAAAGTTATGGAATTTTTGGCTAACTGATTCAAACAAGGGCTATGGCTTAACAACCGTCGAATACGCTTATTTAGCCGAGGAAATGGGAAAAGCACATATCGGAGCAGAGGTGTTTAATTGTAGTGCGCCAGATACAGGCAACATGGAGGTATTTGAAAGATATGGCACAACCGCTATGAAGGAGCGCTGGTTAAAACCACTTTTAAACGGTGAGATAAGATCATCCTACCTCATGACCGAACCTGATGTGGCCTCTTCAGATGCGACAAACCTTTCTTTGTCGTGTGTAAAGGATGGAAATAGCTACATATTAAATGGCGAAAAGTGGTGGGCCTCAGGAGCTGGTGACCCCAGAACAGCTGTTTACATTGTAATGGTTCGAACACCAAATGAAGGACCAAAACACAACCAACATTCGATGATTGTCGTAGATCCTAAAACCACAGGGATTGAGAAACTCCGCCCAATGGAAGTTTATGGCCATGATGATGCTCCACATGGACATTTTCATATCAGATTTACAGATGTAAGAGTTCCAGCGGAGAATTTGCTCCTAGGTGAAGGGAGAGGGTTTGAAATTTCACAGGGTAGATTAGGACCTGGGCGAATCCACCACTGTATGCGAGCAATTGGACAGGCAGAAAAAGCTCTCGAGTTAATGACTCGAAGATCTTTGGCGCGTGAGGCTTTCGGCAAACCAATTGCAAAATTGGGCGCAAATTACGATATCATTGCTAATGCTAGACAAGATATCGAAATGGCAAGATTACTGTGCCTCAAAGCAGCATGGATGATGGACCAAGGGGATAAACGCGCTGCAGCCCCCTGGATTAGTAAAATTAAGGTTGTAGCACCTCTTGTAGCGCTTGAAGTTACAGATCAAGCAGTGCAGATGTATGGTGCGCAAGGAATTAGCCAAGACACTCCTTTGGCTCGACAATGGGCGGGATTAAGAACTTTACGATTAGCAGACGGTCCCGACGCAGTTCACCGCAGACAGGTTGCTCGAGCTGAACTGCGAAAATATACTCAAGAAAGAGTATAAAAATTACTGTGTTTTTTGTTTAGATAATTGCCTAATAAGAGCACGATAAAGTTTTAAAGCATCGAAGGGAAAGAACCATGAACCCTGATTGGATAAGTGGACTAGCGGGTGGATTAATGATTGGTGTAGCAGCTAGTGCATTTCTACTAATGAATGGTCGTATAATGGGGGCAAGTGGAATTTTAGGTGGCTTGATAGACCTGACAGGCCAGGCAAATGCACGAGAACGCATAATTTTTTTGTTAGGTTTAGTTATCAGTCCTGTTTTGTTAATACAATTTACAGGTGTTAAGGATACGCATCTGACTTCAAACATTTCTTTGATCATCTCGGGCGCACTGCTGGTTGGGATAGGCACCAGATTAGCAAATGGTTGTACTTCAGGTCATGGTGTATGCGGTATCTCAAGACTCTCACTGCGAGGCATAATGGCGACAATATTTTATCTACTCAGTGGTGTTATATCGATCATTGTATTCAAGACTATGCTGGGAGTGATTTAATGAAAAATCTAATTGCTCTTTTTTGCGGTAGCTTATTTGGAATGGGCCTTTTTATTTCTGGAATGACAGATACCACTAAAGTTCAAGGATGGCTTGATATATTTGGAAATTGGGACCCAACACTGGCGTTTGTACTTGGTGGAGCAATAGTTCCTATGTCCCTAACTTGGAGGCTATCAAAAAAGATAAAAAAACCAATATATAAAGACACTTTCCCCGAAGAAATTGAACAAAAATTGGATAAACCACTTATTGTTGGGTCCATATTTTTTGGAATGGGCTGGGGACTTTCAGGTTTATGTCCAGGCCCAGCAATTGCTGCATTGGGTTTTGGTGGCTGGCAAGGATTAATGTTTTTCTTTACTATGGCCATTGGTATGATACTCACTCCCTTTATAGCCAAATATTTAAAATAGGTTGAAATAGAGGTTAAAAGCCCTAGGTAAAACTCACGTAAAAATTGATTGGATAAGAAAATGACGACTGAACCACCAAAGCTAAAATCCAAAGATGCTCCAGACCTTTCGAGGTTTGACTGGAATGATCCCCTTCGCTTTGAAGATCAATTAAGCAATGATGAAATAATGATAAAAGATAGCGCAAAGTCTTACGCTGCTGAAAAGCTGCAACCACGAGTAACTGAAGCTTTTGCCAACGAGACGACAGACCAAAAAATCTTTACTGAGATGGGAGAAATGGGTCTATTAGGTGTAACAATCCCCGAAGAATATGGGGGTTTAGGTAGTTCATATGTTTCATATGGATTAGTCGCACGAGAAATTGAGCGTGTTGATAGTGGCTATCGATCAATGATGTCAGTTCAGAGCTCGTTAGTAATGTATCCAATTTATGCGTACGGTTCAGAAGAACAGCGTAAGAAATATTTACCTGACTTATCAAGTGGAAACCTAATAGGATGTTTTGGCTTAACAGAGGCTGAAGCCGGTTCAGACCCTGGATCGATGCAAACACGCGCAATCAAAATAAAAGCTGGATATAAGATCACTGGTTCAAAAATGTGGATCTCCAATGCACCAATAGCAGATGTCTTTATAATATGGGCAAAGTCTGAGGAACATGGCGGAGCAATAAAAGGATTTATTTTAGAGAAGAATATGAAAGGTTTAAGTGCACCAAAAATCGAAAATAAGATGAGCCTTAGAGCCTCAATTACTGGTGAAATAGTTATGGATGGTGTCGAGGTTGGGGAAGACGCTCTGCTACCACATGTCTCTGGATTAAAAGGACCTTTTGGGTGTCTTAATCGTGCAAGATATGGTATAAGTTGGGGCGTACTCGGGTCAGCAGAAACATGTTGGCATGCAGCATTAAATTATGGTTTAAATCGTAAGCAATTCAAAAAACCGTTGGCGAGCACTCAATTATTTCAAAGAAAACTTGCAGACATGATGACTGAGATAAGTCTTGGATTGCAGGCAAGCCTTCAAGTAGGAAGGCTTATGGATGAAGCGAAAGCAGCACCTGAAATGATTTCAATTGTTAAAAGAAATAATTGTGGAAAAGCACTCGATATTGCTCGAAATGCGCGTGATATGCATGGTGGCAATGGCATAAGTTTAGAGTACGAAGTTATTCGACATATGTTAAATTTAGAGACAGTCAATACCTATGAAGGAGCACATGATGTCCATGCGCTCATCTTAGGTAGAGCTCAAACTGGTATACAAGCATTTTTTTAGGTTCCAATCTTAAAGATTAAGTAAGAAAATTGCGAGAAAGAGCGTTAACCGCGCAACTTACTACCCAAGGGATCAAACGGTGCTTCTTTTAACATCACAGCATCATGATTTTGACCAATTACCGCGACATGAAATTCATTTCCATCGATCGCATGATCTGTCTTAATCATACATATTGCGAGCGACTTGTCACAAGTATAACCATATGCTCCTGACGTCACCCTTCCAACGGGCGTGCCATCTCTCAAAAACACTGGCTCTCCCCCTGCTGGATCAGCATTTCTATCCGCAGTAACCTCTAAGACTACTAACTTCTCTCTGGGTTTTTGATCCTTAATCTTTAGATAAGCCTCTTTACCTAAAAAACTTGGTTTATCTAATTTTATCAACCTATCTAACCCGACCTCTTGTGGCCAGTACTCAGGTGAATACTCTCTTCCCCAAGAACCGTAACCCTTTTCAACTCGAAGACTTAATAATGATCTTCCACCAACTGGTTTCACGCCTAAATCGGCACCTGTTTCAAGTAGAGCCTCATATAATTTCACTTGATTTTCAGTTTTTACATAAATCTCCCAACCCAAATCACCCGTAAAACTGACTCTTATCGCGATGGCATCAATTCCCGCTATGGTTATTGATCGAGATCGCATAAATTTCCAGTTTTCATTGGATAGATCCTCTTGAGTCATCCTACTCAATAATGTTCTAGATTTAGGACCAGCAACATTAAACCCACACATTTCCTCAGTCAAACTTTGAAAACTAACAGTATTTGGACGGTCGATCATTTCAAAAAACCGAATATGATATCTCTCCGCCATACCTGATCCAACAATAAAAAAATGTTCATCATTTAACTTTGTAACGGTAAAATCACCAGCAACCCCACCCCTAATACCGATGAGCGGCGTAAGGCATGATCTTCCAATTTCTTTGGGCACATTATTTGCAATAATTTTATCAATCCAATCTGAAGCACCTTCCCCTTTAACTTCGTATTTTCCAAAATTTGAAACATCTACAATGCCAACGTTTGTTCTTAAATTATCGCATTCAGATTTAACGTGATGCCACCAGTCTTGCCGTTTAAAACCATAATCCTCTTTTGGTTCAACTCCTTCTGGAGCAAACCATAAGGGATGCTCCCAACCATAATTAAGCCCAAAGACACAACCTAACTCTTTTTGTTTTTGATAAACTGGGCGGGTCTTTAACGGTCTTCCTGCATCTCTTTCTTCATACGGCATGTGAATCTTAAAACGATTACCATACTGATCACGAACGCGTTCTTTAGTGAAAGCCTTATTTGCCCAATTCCCGTACCGCGCAAGATCCCATGGAAACATATCATATTCAGGCTCTCCATCTATAATCCACTGAGCCGACATTAAACCGAGACCTCCAGATTGAGAAAACCCTGGAATGATGCCACAACAACAGAAATAATTTTTTAGTTCAGGTACTGGCCCAAACAAAGCTGAACTATCGGGAGACCAAATCATTGGGCCATTTATAACCCTTTTAATACCAGCATCCGCGGCCACTGGCACGCGATCCATCGCTCGCATTACATTATCCATAATGCGCTCCAAATCATCAGCAAACAATTCATGACCAAAGCCTTGAGGGGTGCCATCTTCAGCCCAAAATCTTACATCTTTTTCATAAGCCCCAATAAGCAAACCATTGCCCTCTTGACGTAAATAATATTCCCCATCTCGATCTGCGACTGATGGTAGTCGTCTACCTATATTTTCTATTTCACTAATTGTTTCGGTAACAAAATACTGATGTTCTGTAGGCTGCAAAGGCAACTCAAAACCAGCTAAAGCTGCTACCTCTCTTGCCCACAGACCCGCCGCATTAATAACCCATTCGGTTTTTATATTTCCGTTTGGTGTTTCAACGAGCCATGTCCCATCTTTGTTTTGAGATGTCGCTGTGACTGGGGTAAAACGATGAATTTCTGCACCCATTTTTCTAGCACCCGCCGCATACGCTTGGGTAACTCCCGATGGATCAACATTACCTCCATCTCCCTCAAACATAATACATCTTACACCCTCAAAATTAACTAGTGGATGCAATTCCTCAGCTTCGTCGCGACTAATTTCATGAAAGTCCACATCAAAATAACGAGCCTTTTTTTCTTGTAACCTTAATTGATGTTCCCGATCTTCTGTTTGAGCCAAATAAAGTGAACCAGGTTGAAAAACACCGCACCCCTGCCCCGTTTCAGTCTCCAAATCTTTATAAAGCTTCATCGTGTAATACTGAAGTTTCGAAATATTGTTATTATCGTGAAGTCCATGCAGTCCAGCAGCAGCATGCCATGTTGATCCAGACGTAAGTTCATCTCGTTCCAAGAGAACAATATCGGTCCAACCAAGTTTTGCTAAATGATATAATATTGAGCAGCCTACTAGGCCCCCGCCTATTACGACAGCTTGAGCATGTGTCTTCATTATAGTCCTCCAAATCAGAATTTTGGATAGAGTGACATCAAATAAAGAAAAGATCTTTTTTTAATTATATTATTAACTTTATTTATATTTAATATAATAATATATAATACTAATGCGAGACCCGGATTCAATACTTTTAGAAACATTTCTTACAGTGGCAGAGACACAAAACTTGTTTTCAGCCGCAAGCATATTGAAAGTTAGCCAACCAACTCTCACACAACGTCTGAAAAAACTAGAGCAATTCTTAGGTGCTCCATTATTTGACCGCGATAGTCGTCCAATGAAGTTAACAAATTTAGGAAGGAATTTAGTGGTAAACGGAACTGATTTACTTAAACAAAATAAAGAGTTCTGGAAAAATAT
>CERR01024153.1_pt1 | contig 18170 bp, 15 predicted proteins | sample 530841 | NCBI WGS metagenome assembly CERR01 (sample SAMEA2621021, study PRJEB7988) | marine metagenome | biome: marine biome (ENVO:00000447); feature: surface water layer (ENVO:00002042); material: "saline water (ENVO:00002010), including plankton (ENVO:xxxxxxxx)" | depth 5 m | reverse complement strand
GATTAAGTCTCATTATCTTAATCTTGTGTTTTCGAAGCGTGTATAAGGAACAGCCTTTGAATAGAAATACTCCACTATAATTTCTTCTTAGGCTGTTCACTTGATAAAAAAAGATATTATAAAATATAAAATAATATATACTAATTCACATTGAATAATAAAATCCTCGGATTTATTCAAAAAACCCCAATTAAAAATTTGTTATGATAAATTTAAAAACTACAACCAAAACTATGCTTCAAGTGCCAGCGGGGGAATTTGAAGCAAATAGCACTGGAGAATACGCATGAAATTTATTTTAAATATGTTAATAGTATCATTTTCTATGATGATTATTGGATGTGAGGATGATCCTTTGCTAGCTCCCAGTGCTCCGGAAGAAGATAAGGGGAGCTATGCAAAACTTTCTCTTCCTGGTAGTGGTGAGCGCGCCAATCAGCGTGATAATCCTGAAATATATTGATATAAAGTAATGCAGTCAAAAATAGCATTTTTTCTATCAATTTTAATTTCAGCCTGTTCGTTAATTATTGCCAATGAAATTGAAACATCTATAACTGGAAGTGTTCTTCGCCAGGGAAGCAATATCCCTTTGAATGGAGCAAACGTTGTTATTTCTAATCAAGATGGCTTTAACAAAGGAACGGCAACAGATCAAGAAGGCGCTTTCTTTTTTGAAAATATCGCTCCAGGTAGCTATACTGTTTCCATTAGTTTTATAGGATTTCAAACCTATTATTCTGATGTAGTCATAGAAGAAAATCGTACCTATAAAATTAACGCTGTATTAGAAATTCAGCCTATAGTTATGGCAAAGTTGGAAATAATATCTGATGCGAGTGCACCTTATGATAATTTTCCAGGAGCTGCAACAGTGCTAGATGTGAAATCTATTAATTTAATAGATCCAATGGGAACGCAAGAGGTGTTAGAATTAGTTCCTGGCATAAATGGGTACGCTGATGACGGTATTGGAAATTCAAGATTAAGTATTGGTATAAGAGGTCTCAACCCCAGAAGAAGTTCTCGGATATTAATTTTGGAAGATGGAGTGCCCATTCAACCCGCCTTATATGTTTATCCAAACATGTATTATAACCCACCCTCTGAAAGAATAGATAGACTTGAAGTCATTAAGGGTAGTGGCACGATTAAATATGGACCTCAAACTATGGGTGGCGTGATAAACTATTTTACCAAGCGTCCGCGAAGTGAATATGGAGGAAAATTTAAAATTAAAGCTGGTGAAAATGGCTTTGGAAGTTTCTTTACAGAAGTGGGTGGATTTGGCAATGGAAAAGTGAAACCTGAAGTTCAGCTTCTTTTGAAAAGAGGCGATGGATTTAGAGAAAATAATAGTTTTGAACAATTCAATGGAACGTTAAAGCTTAATTATAATAAATCACCAGATGAAAATTACTACTTAAAGATAAATTCGAACTACGAAAACTCAAATGCAACATATACGGGCCTTACCCAATATTCATTTGATAAAAACTCAAAATTCAACCCCAAAAAAGATGATAATTTCAAAATTTTTAGAACAGCAGTTGATTTAATTACTACTAAAAGAATTAATTCAAATCTTTCTAAGTCTTCAACTGCTTTTATCAGTTTTTTTGACAGAAGATGGTGGAGGGAAAATGATATTTTTGTTCTACCATCAGATATTAATTCTGCTAACCCAAAAGCTCAACCTTATTATAGCGTTTCCGATCTAGTTCGAAGAGGGAACGGCAAGGACAATTTTGGAATACTTAGAACATTTTATGTCGCAGGCTATGAGCAGGCTTACAATTATAAAGAGGCACCTATCGGAATTTCAAAATTGATAAATAAATCATCCTCACTTGATGTGGGTGCTCGTGTTTATTTTGAACGCTTCATTGATGATAAACAAGCTGGATCAAAAACCGATAGTCGAGATGGAATATACTTTATACCCGCTAGCTCAGAAGATGAACAAGCAACAATTGTAGGGCAAAGCCATCATTATGAAACCACCGCATTTTCCGGATATGTAAATGAAAAAACAGAATTTGATAATATTACACTAAATAGCGGTGTTAGGCTTGAGGTCTTTGAGCAGGAAAGAGTAGACAGATTAGCTGGATCAATATACCAAGATAAAACCATTGCATCTTTGCTTCCCGGTGCAGGCTTCTCAGCAAACCTATATGGGCTAAATTTCTTTGGCGGTATACATAGAGGCTTTACCCCTCCATCTAGTGGCGCTTTGAAGATTTTAAATTTTGGTGCAAGCGTTGATGATACGGGGCTAGACCTTAAAGCAGAGCAAAGTTGGAATAAAGAGTTAGGAATACGGGGAAGTTTATCTTTATTGGATTTTGAATTTTCTGGTTATCATATTGGGATTGAAAATCTTGTAGCAGCGGGCAGAGGTACTGCATTTAAAAATCTTGGCAAAGTAAATAGTATGGGGGTTGAATTAAATACCGTTTTAAATAATTCAAAGCTTCAAAAATTTTTACCAAATGTACATTTTATATATTCTTTCTTGCACACAGAGGTTAAAGAAGGGATAATTAAATCCAATGTACGTGGAACTGCTGGATCAGATGTTTCTATTAAAGGCAAAGAATTACCCTATGCCCCGACCCATACCTTAACTGCGGGACTGTCTAATCAAGGAGACGCATTTTCGTATAGATTAGATTATAGATATGTAGATGAAGTCTTTACAGACTTTGAAAACATTGTGGAAGAGGATAAGCTCGGAATTCAAGGTAAGATACCTAGCTATTATTTTATAAATCTCAGTGTTGATTACCAAATTGCACCGAAATATAGAGTTTTCATTACTGGTAAAAATATAACAGACGAAAAATATATTGGTTCGCGCTTGCATTCAAATCCAGGTCAGCCGCAAGCTAATTTAAGCTCCGGTATTTTGCCCGGCCCAAGAAGACAAATTAATCTAGGCTTAGAGTACAATTTTTAAACATAATATTTACAAATAACAAAAAAAAGGGGGCTAAAATGAGCCTAAACAAAAAAACGCTAGCGTTATTTTCCTTTCTAGCTTTACTTACCTACACAGGTTGTGAAGATAGCGATGACAATAATGCTGTAACGGAAATTGAAGTTCCAGCAACTTTCACTTTTCAAAGTAGATTTGATGATCTAAGCAGCGTATCCTATTCAGGTCAGGTTGTTAGAAATCTTCTAATTAACGATATTAAGACACAGATGGGCACAGATGCTGGATCAAAAAATCCTGCAACCTTACTTAGTATGATGGCAAATGATGACGCTAACAGAGTTATTTTATCAGCAAGTGGCAAGTCAACTGTTCAGGCAAAATACCATGATATTTCAACCAGCCACTTAAATGATAGACTGGACGCTGTTGCAGATATTACAATTCCAGGATACAATACAGATGCTAAAACACTTGTTGTTGGAATGCTGAATGAGGCTGCAGCTGCAGGAAAAACACGCGGAACAGGTATACGTTTAGACCAAATGGTTCAAAAAACTCTTTGGGGAGCAATTTCCTATTGGCAGGCTACTTCAAAATACATGGTTAAACTCCCTGATGAAGATAACACAGTAGCCGTTGAAGGTAAAAACTATACAAAAATGGAACATTACTGGGATGAATCGTTTGGCTATTTTGGTGCTGCGTTAGATTATAATACCGCTTATACCGATGATTCTCGTAAAAACGGTCCAAATGTTGATTCAAATGCTGATGGACTAATAGATTTCAAGAAAGAATTTAATGCCGGTTGGGCAGTAACGGCAGCCAAGAGAGATCTATGTTCAAGTTGCGGTGATTATGATTATACAAAAACAATATTTGATGCATACCTTAAAGGTAGAACATTAATTACGAATCAAGCCCCTCTTGCTGAAGTGTTGGTGCAAAGAGATATTATAATGGAGACTTGGGAAAAAGTAGTTGCTGCTGTGACTCAACATTATATCAATGATGTTGCTGCAGACATTGCTGCTATTATTGCTGCAGGTGATGCAACAGTAACTCCAGCGTCCGATGCTACAGCTGACTATGAAAATCATTGGGGTGAAATGAGGGGGTATGCGCACGGATTGTTGTATAACACTCTTAGCAAGGTTCCATCATCCAGTGTCACACGTATTCTAACATTAATGGGCACTGCTCCGGTATATCCTGCAAATGGAAGTTTCGACGACATGCAAGCTTACCATGATTTGTTAAAAGGAGCTGAAATGAAGGCAATTTTTAAGCAATCATTTGGCTTTACAGATGCAGACATTGCTAACTATTAATTATTGTAATTTTTAGTTTTTTTAAAATGGCACATACTTGAGTATGTGCCATTTTTATTTGTGTAAGTTGATCAAATAAAAGACTTAGTTTTATTATTGAAATAAAAAAAATAAACCATAATGACACGTAAACTTTTTCCAATAATTTTTACAGCCTACTTTATTAATTGCGCTTCAACTACTTTTGATAGTTCAAAGGATAGTTTTAATGAAGATCTCAACGAAAGTGATATTAAGCAGCATATTATGTATTTATCTAGCGATGAGCTAGAGGGGAGATTTCCTGGAACAAAAGGTTCTGAGCTTGCAATTGATTATATCGCGAGTAATTTCAAAAATTATAAATTAGCTCCATTTCAAGATAATTCGTTTTTACAGTTTTTTGATTTTTCAAATTTAGAAAATGAGAAATCTCGTGTAGCAAATGTTATTGGGCTAATTCCTGGAAATAAAAATAAAGATGAATTTATAGTTATTGGAGCTCACTTTGATCACCTAGGATATGGAGGCGCTCATTCAGGGTCTCTAGATATAGGATCAAAAGAGATACATAACGGTGCAGACGATAATGCTTCGGGTGTTGCTGGTATTCTAGAATTAGCACATAAATTATCTTTAAACAGAGGCCTGTTAAACCGTTCGATTGTATTTATAGCTTTCAACGCGGAGGAGCAGGGAATTTTCGGTTCTAAGTATTTTATTAATAATTCGCAAATACCTAAAGATAAAATTATTACTATGATAAATCTTGACATGATTGGTAGACTAAGGAATCTCTCTTTAAATGTGTCAGGAACTGGAACATCGCCTTATTTTAATGAAATTTTAGACAAAACATCATCAGCGCACATGTTGAATCTTAATAAAAACCCTGAAGGGTTTGGTCCTAGCGATCACGCAAGTTTTTATTCAAACGATATTCCAGTTTTATCTTTTTTCACTGGAGGCCATCAAGACTATCACAAACCAAGTGACGATTGGGATAAGATAAACTTTTCTGGTCAAAAAAAGGTTTTAAGTATGGTATATGATATAGTGCTATTGATTGATTCAAAAAATATTAGACCAATATTTACTGAGGCTGGTCCAAAAAGTTCTCCAGCCACTCCAAGAGTTAGAATGAATGTAACATTTGGCTTTATGCCATCTTATACAAGATCTGGAAAAGGTTTAGGTGTAGATGGCGTACGATCAGAAGGTCCTGCTGGAAAAGCGGGAATGAAAAAAAATGATGTAATAATTAAAATTAATAACATAGATGTTAAAGATATTTATGGGTACATGGATATACTTCAAAAACTAAAACCAGGCGAATCTTCAACGGTTACATTATTAAGGGATAATAAGGAAATAACTTTAAACGTTAACCATTAGGTAAAAATGACAAAATATTATCATTATATATTAGTAATTCTTTTAGCGCTCGGGACACTGACACTAATGCGATGGAATGCTCTAAATCGTTATGGGTCATTCGTCGATGGTAGCGCTAATGAATTAATCGATAAAAAAGAAAAACATTTTAAAAATTTAAAGCAGCTTACTTTTAGAGGTGAAAATGCAGAAGCCTATTTTAGCTCTGATAGTAAAAAGTTGATATTTCAATCCCATGATGGAGATGGAGCATGTGATCAAATTTATACAATGGATTTAAAGACTGGTAAAATTGATATGGTCTCAACAGGTGATGGTGTTACTACTTGCGCGTTTTTCCAGTATCCAAAAAATGAAAAGATTGTATATGCGAGTACGCATCATTATGATAAAAAATGTCCCCCTAAGCCAGATTTTAGTAGGGGGTATGTGTGGAAGCTATACGAATCATATGATATCTTTAGCGCCAATTCCGATGGGTCTCAAATAAAGCAAATAACAAATGAGGGTGGATATGACGCAGAAGCTACAGTTGCTCTCGATGGAAGTAGAATAGTTTACACTTCAATTGTATCTGGAGACTTAGAAATATGGACCATGAATACAGACGGCTCAGACAAGCGAATGCTAACTAATAAGTTAGGTTATGATGGAGGCGCATTCTTTAGTCATGATGCAAAAAAGATAATATGGAGAGCATTTTACCCTGAAACTGAAAAAGAAATTAAAGACTACAAGGGCCTTATAAGTGAAAGCTTGATAAGGCCTATGAATCTCCAGTTAAGGATAATGAATTCTGATGGGACGGATAAACAGCAAATTACTTTTAATGAAGGAGCAAATTTTGCACCTTACTTTTTTCCAAATGATAAAAGGGTAATATTTTGTTCAAATATGGCGGATCCCAAAGGAAGAGATTTTGATCTTTGGGCAGTTAATATTGATGGCACAAATTTAGAAAGAATAACACACTTCAATGGATTTGACGGCTTTCCAGTCTTTAGTCCGAATGGAAAATATTTTGTATTTGCATCAAATCGCAACCAAGCCAAAAGGGGAGATACAAATATTTTTATAGCTGAATGGCAGAATTAAGTAGGTCTTAATTTTATGAATTCGGTTATACTTAACAAAAATCAGATATACCTCCTAATAGTTTTATTTGCCTGCTTTATTTCGCGAATGGCGTCAACTATTTATTACATAGAAGATATAGATAGTCTTCGTTTTGCCTTAAGTCTATACGATTATAGCTTGGAAAACCTTCAGCCTCATTTTCCTGGATATCCAGTATTTTGCTTTTTCGCAAAAATACTGTATCTAATTATGCCTAGTATGGGTATCAGTTTTTCAATAATTGGTGCTATTTCTACTTTTGTTATTATTTATTTTTCTCTTCGCCTAGGAAATACTGAAATAAAAAGCCCCGAAGGAGCTTTTATGTCCATTATAATTTTTTTTAATCCTATGATATGGTTGATGGGCAATAGGTATATGCCAGACCTAATGGGTCTTGCTTTAGTTTCGGCAATACTTTGTTTTTTTATATTACCTCAAAGCAGAAAAGGTAATTTATTTGCTGGTTTTTTCTTAACAGGTATTTTGCTTGGAACAAGACTTTCCTATTTCCCACTAGTCTTAATTCCTTTTTTTAAAAATTTGCAAGAAGGTCTCAGTCTTAAAAAAATAACTTATTTTGTTTCAGGAATATTAGTTTGGTTAATCCCATTAATATTTCTAGAAGGGTTTGATAGTTTAATTGTTTCTGCGAAAAAACAAACCTTGGGTCATTTTACTGAATTTGGCGGTACAGCTATTACCGAAAATAATTGGATCAATCGTCTTATTTATACCATTGAATCGGTTTGGTCAGACGGTCTAGGAGGATATTGGATATCAAGGTCTTGGCAAACCATGTTTTTCTCATTTTTTCTAATAGCATTAACTACTATCGGGGTATTCACAATTGCTAAAAACTGGAAGTACGAAAAATATCTAAGAAGAATAATTCGATGCATTTTTTTGTATTTTATCTGGATTTTATTGTTTCAAAATGTCATATATAAAAGCAGACATATTCTTCCAATATTGTTATTATTTTTTATTATTCTAACAATTGGGATCGAGTTTATTCTGAAAAAAAAATCAATGACACTTAATATTATTGCAGTTGTTTTTTTATTTTCATTGGTTCAGATAACAGGAAGATTAGTGATTGATCACAAAAAGCCTGTAGCAATATCAAAGCTAAAAGATGATATTATTAACAATAATATTCATAAAACAATTATAAGTACTCCACTAATAAATTTTTACCTGCAAACGCACAATATAGATGCGATATTTGTAAATATTTATAATCATGAACAGTTAAATGAATTTTATAGTAAATACCACAATGAAGATGTTCTCGTTATAGGAAACTTTACTCAATTATTATCACAAAAATACGATATAATTAAAACTAATCGCTATTATCACAATCCATATGTAAATAGGATGTGGTCAAAAATTGAAACCTTTTCACTGAGCCTTAAAAAATAATTATATATGAAAAAAATTCACATTCTGGGTGGCGGTCCAGCTGGATTAGCAGTAGCCTATTTTGCTAGCAAGAAAAACATACCGTTTAATATATATGAATCAAAAAGTACGATAGGTGGAAATTGTAAAACCTTAAGTTTTGATGAATGTAGTTTTGACACCGGAGCGCATCGATTTCATAATAAAAACACAGTTGCTACCAGCGCTATAAAATCTTTAATTAAAGATGATTTAATTACCGTAAATGCCCCAAGTAAGATTTATTGGGATTCAAAAATGACGGCATTTCCTTTAGACCCTAAGTCTCTTGTAGCTGACTTTCAGACTATTGACGTCCTTAAAATTTTTTATGAAAACACTATCAATTTATTTAATCGTAAAAAAAACATATCAAGTTTTAAGGAAGCTGCCTTTAGTAAATACGGTAGAACAATTTCAGAGAAATTTTTAATTAATTACACTGAGAAGCTTTGGGGTGTTTCTGCAAAAAACTTACATCGTGAGGTAACGGGGGATAGGTTTAAAGATCTTACTCCTCTTACCCTAATTAAAAGCTTAATAAATTACTCAAACAAAAATTCAAAACACCTCGAAGGTGATTTTTTATATCCTAAAAACGGTTATGGGCAAATATTTAAAGCAATTGAGGATATTATAAGCAATAATATCAAATATAATTGTAGCATTGACAAAATTTACTCAAAAAATAATTTAATTGATGAGATTGGCTTGTCAAACGGGGATAGGATAAAAACAGATACGGTCATTAGCACATTACCTCTAGATTATTTTACTGAAATATTTAATCCAGGCGCACCTGATGCTATAATTTCACTTTCTAATTCTTTGACATTCAGAAATTTAAGATTAGGAATCTTTACTTTGAATTGTGATAATTTTAGTAAAAATGCATCAATATATTTCCCAGAAAAAAAATTTATTTTTACTAGAATTTATGAACCAAAAAATAGAAGTATGACTATGGCTCCACGGGGCAAAACATGTATTGTCGTTGAAGTTCCATTTAGTAGCGGAGATACAATTGGCAAAATGCATAAAGATGAATTTTTAAATAGAATTCAGGGTCACCTATCTAAAAATGGTATTGTTAAAAAATCGCTGTTTTTACAATCCACAAGTATGATAATGCCCAATGCTTATCCAGTCATAACTAAAGAATCTAAAATAAGACTTCAGAAAATAAATGACTATTATAAATTTTTTTTAAACTTAAAAATCATCGGGAGAAATGCTCAATTTAAATATTTGCACACGCATCATCTATTCAACGATGCTTTCAATAAAATTGATGAATTACTTAAATAGAAATCAAAATAAAAATTGTTTAATATCCCCATATATTTTAAAATTCGACTCAATGTTCGAACTATAATAATTAATACATTATGATCTCAAATCGCCAAGCAAAAGAAAGAGAATTACGCAAAGAGCAGATACTTTCAAGCGCCCTTTCTGTATTCAAAAAGCAAGGAATTGAAAAAGCTACGATGGATGAAATTGCTAAAGAGGCTGATTTTGGCAAAGCTACATTGTATTACTATTTTTCATCAAAAGAAGAAATTTTCGTTGAACAGCTGACCCGAGGATGGAAGATGATATGGGAATCCATTGAGCCTATAGTACATGAAAGCAGTCATCCAAAAAACACCTTTATAGACTCATTAAATACAATTGGAGATCTTGTGAGGAGAGACCATGTCTTATTTGAATTTTTATTTACTGCTCCAAAAATTCTTCCAGAAGCTGATGGTGAAAGTAACCAAGAATGGAAAAAATATCAAAAAAAGATGTACGGTGTTCTTCAAAGTCTTTTGGAGGAAGCAATTGAAAATAAAGAATTTCCTGAAATTCGACCTGATATGCTAATGAGAGCAATTGGAGGCCTTTTTCACGGTTTGTTCTTCTTAGGTGATAATAAAAAAATAATGTCTCGAGAAACAATGGAAGAGTTTATTACTTCATTCATAGGTAATTACGGTAAGGGTTAGCTATTAAAATTGCGGGGCAGGTTTCATTTTTGAGACTATTATTTATTATTTTAATTTTGATTGGTGTTGCTAGTGGCGCTAAAACAGATATAGATATTAATGGATATGTATATGATAGTATTTCTGGAAAGCCAATTTTTAATGCAAATATATATCTTGCCAGTCACAACATAGGGTCAACGAGTGGAAAAGATGGAAAATTTGTACTCCAAGGAGTAGCTGAGCTACCCGTTCAAATAGAAATTTCTCATATTGGTTTTAAAACGGTGGTATATAATATTAAAAAATTAAACTCTTATAATATTTATTATCTAGATAAGGAAGCAGTTGAGTTTGACGAACTGGTTGTGACTGCTTCACAATCAAACCAATATCGTAGTAAATCTCCTATACTAACAGAAATAATTAATCGCAGCGATATAGAGAGTTCTAGCTCCAAAAATGTTGCGGAGCTATTAAGGCTCAAATCTGGAGTTTTTATTCAAGAATCTATCGGAGGTGGTTCAAATTTAAAAATTTTAGGAATGGACTCTAAGTATGTCCTTATTTTAGTTAATAGTCAGCCAATCAATGGAAAATTTAATAATAGAGTCGCATTAGATCAGATTGCTACAGAAAATATTGAAAAAATAGAAATTGCTAAAGGGCCAAGCTCCTCCCTGTACGGAAGTGAAGCGATGGCTGGAGTTGTAAATATAATCACAAAGACTAAAGAAATTAAGTCGATATCTGCTACAGGGAGAATGGATATAAGCTCAAAAGCTTTATCTAATAATAACTTTCATGGTGGAGATAATTATCTAGCGCTTGATATACGTCAACCAATTAGAAATGCTGACATGAGAATGAATATAAACACTGCCAGTATAAATAAAAATCAGTCTATTGTATCTAACATTCAAAATCAAACTGAAAAAAGCGCTATTGACATAGGAGGAAGGTATTCACTTATAAATAATACTACGCTGGATATAGGCTACTACAATTTTTTGCAACGCAATGAGCAAGATTCTAAATTAAACCAAACTATCTCGCAAATAGGAAGACAAAATTTGATAGCAATTTATAAAGATCCCAATTTTACACATACCTTAAGAGCCGGTAATTATATTCGAAAATATTCGCAAAAAAGACCTTGGGATTCATTTATAACAGATAAGGATAAAACTTCTGAAGAATTAGTAGAATATGAATTAAAAAATAGACATCAAGTATCTTCAATGTTCATCAATTCAGGACTTGAAGTTTCGAGGGCAATGTACAAAAGCAACCGAATTAAATCTGGTAATCAGAAAATAGATATTTTTAGCTTATTTACTCAACTTGACAATGAACATTCTTCAAGTATTTCTACAACAGCTGGATTAAGAATGGATAATTTTAGTAACTATAAAGCTGTTTTTAGTCCAAGGTTTGCTATAATGTATGATTTTAACAATACTTTTAAATTTAGGTATTCTTGGGGTTTAGGCTTCAGAGCTCCTTCTTTTATTGAGAAATACATTGATTGGGATCACGAGCAATACGGCTACACAGTCCTCGGCAATGTCAACCTAAAACCTGAAAGCTCAAATGGAGCCATACTTAGCTTGCAATATTATGACTCTAAAACATATGATATTAATGTTTCTTACTACATTACATACTTTGAAAATCTTATAGAAAGCTTCACAATTAGCCCTGGAAAATTAAGCTATGAAAATGTGGAGTCTGCAATTTTTGAAGGTATTGAAATATTCTCCAGAATGATATTTTCAGAAAAATTCTCTACGAATGTCAGCTTAAATTGGTTAAATAATAGAGATAGCATGGATAATATTATCCCTAATACAATTCCCTTTTCTTTCAGTAGTCAAACTAAATATTTATCCTCCAGCGGTATTTTTAGTTTTTTTGCGAACATAAAAATTATTACTCCTTATACGCCACAAATTTATGACTCTGACCAAGGGATATTTATTAAGGATAAAAATGAAATTGATCTATATGCCTTAATTAATCTAGCAACAAACATTAAGTGGGGTGAGAATATAAACTATTCTATTGGTGTTGATAACTTAACAGATTATACAAATATCAAATATGGTCCATATATAGGAAGAAAGATTTATTTTCAAATATCTTCAATAATTAATAACAGGAATTCATTATGAGAAAAATATACAGTCTCAAGCTGCTGATCTTATCTTTAATAATTTTTTCATGCGAAGATAAAGCTGCAAATCAAAATTCTTTAAATTTTATCGAAATTATTACTACAAATGTAAATCAAGGTGATTATTTGTTTAATTTTGATAAAGGCGAGAAGGTTCAGCAGGAAAATAATGCCTCTTGGCACTTAAAATATCATAATATTGATACTGGCACTGGATACAATATGCCAAATATGTTATTAAATAATAATGTTCTACTTAATATCAATAGTACCTCTGATTTTGAATCAATCACTATTGCTCCTGATAGAGGATCATTTACAGCTGAGGGAGGTAGAATACAGTATGGCGGATCTCACTCTGTATTAAGCTATGACATGTCCATTCATAAAGTTGGAGTATCAAGCGATATTTATGTGATCTATGATACAATAACGAACAAAATTTTCAAGATTGTTTTTGATGATTATGATGGAGGTGTAGTGGTATTTCGTTATGCTGAGCTTTCTAATTAGGTTATAAACAATTATGAAAACTCAGGTTTAATTATTACCAGAATCAAAATAATTAGCAAAATTAAAAAAGGAATTTCATTAATTTTTCTAAAAAATAAAGAGCTTTTTGTATTTACATTGTTTTTAAAGTTTTTCAAAAATTTGACCAACCAAATGTGATAAACCGTCATTATAATTACGGCAAAAAACTTAACTATTAGCCAGCCGTAAAGGCCAAGAACATAAGCTAGATATAATCCTGTCAGCCAAACTAAGGTTATAGAAGGCGTTCCTATGTAATAATAAAGTCTATGCTCCATTATTTTAAATGTTTCTGATGTAACCTCGTCATTAACCTTATCTGCATGATATACAAATAATCTTGGGAGGTATAGCAAACTTGCCATCCAAGCAACCATGAACATCACATGAAATACTTTAACCCAAAGATATACGCTATGCATTTATTCCCAGTTAGCTATCGGAGGCATGGACATTAATATAGCATCCGTATTCCCTCCAGTTTCAAGTCCGAATTTAGTACCTCTATCATAGAGCAAATTAAATTCAACGTAGCGGCCTCTTTTTATTAACTGAGCATTTTTTTCATTAGATGTCCATACTTTATCTTTATTGTTATTAATTAAGTGTAAAGCGTGTTTTAAAAAAAATTTTCCAACATCTTTGACAAATTCAAAATCATTTTTCTGATTTCCGCTATTAAGGTGATCAAAAAATATTCCCCCAATTCCACGCGGTTCTTTTCTATGCTTTAAGTAAAAATATTCATCACACCATTTTTTATATTTTGGGTAGTAGTTACTGTCGTATTTATTGCAAATATGTTCTAATTCTTTATGAAAAAATTGGGATTCATCTTCAAAATCTAGACAAGGTGTAAGATCCATTCCACCGCCGAACCAACTCTTTGTAGTAGTAAGGTATCGAGTGTTGAAATGCATTGAAGGTATATGTGGAGACATAGGGTGAAGTACAACACTTATGCCTGTAGCTGAAAATTTTGGATCTTCCGATGCACCTAAAACATTTTTTTGCATTTTTTCATTGAATTTTCCAGAAACTGTTGAAATATTAATGCCGCCTTTTTCAATGATTGAACCTTTTATTTTTGTCATAAGTCCGCCTCCATCATCGTGATGATTCCATCGTTTTTCATTAAATGATTTTTTTTCAAAAACTTGTGTTTGTTTGACAAGCTCATCTCTTAGGTTTTCAAACCAATCCTTAGCTTCATTAAACATTTTTCCATCCCTTTGTTTCAGAATCAATGAGATCTGTAATTAAGGATATATGTTCTTCAGAATCATTAAGACATGAAATGTAGCTAAAATTTTCACCGCCAATTTCCAAAAATAATTCTTTATATTGAATTTCAATTTCCTCCAGTGTCTCGAGACAGTCTACGCTAAACCCTGGAGAAATAACTGCAACATTTTTTATTCCTTCGCGAGCATAGAGCTTAAGAACATCATCAGTATAGGGTTGAAGCCAAACCTCTGTTCCAAAGCGTGACTGAAAACAAAGGTCGTAATCATCTTTATTTAAAGCTAGATCTTCAGCAACTAGTCTTGCTGTTTTGTGACAGAAACAGTAATAAGGGTCACCTTCCTCAAGGTATCTCTTTGGCATACCGTGAAAACTAAAAAGTAGCTTTTCAGGTTTCCCATTAATCTGAAAATGCTCTTCAATAGAACCGCTCAAAGCAGAAATATATTTTTTGTGATCGTGATAGCCACTAGTAAATCTCAAGCTTGGAACCCATGGCCAATCTTTAAGTTCATTAAATACTTCATCTAGCGAGCTTGAAGTGGTTGGGGAAGCTGCTTGCGGGTACAGTGGTAGAACAAGAATCTTTGTAATATAATTATCTTTAAATTTGTTGAGCGCTTCTTTGAATGATGGGTCCCCGTATCGCATGGCAATTTCAAAATGAAATTTATCACTCCTCTTTGAATAATTTTTTGCAATTTGATTTTTGATTTTATTCATATGCATCATCAAAGGTGAACCATCGTTTGTCCATATTTTTTTATACAACTTAGCTGATTTTTTTGGACGCACATTTAGAATAATTAATTTTAATAAGGGAATCCAGAGCAATCTATTTATATCAACAACGCGCTTATCCATTAAAAATTGGTTTAAGTATTTTTTTAATGCCTTTTTTGTAGGAGCATTTGGCGTTCCTAGGTTTGTTAGTAGAACGCCAATCTTGCCTTCATATAAACCTTTATATTCTTCCACTATAATTTTCCAAACGAATTTCGAATATCATTAATGAAATACTTGACATTTTCTTCAGGAGTTTTCGGTAAAATTCCATGATTTAAACTACAAATCCACCCTGCTCTATGCTCACTACTTATCGATAGCATTTTATTTTTAAATAAATTGTAGTCATTTAAAAAATCTGAATGCTTCTTTAGCAAACTTTCAGGAGAGAAATTGCCCTGAACAAACCCCTTTTTTGTTTTTTTTAATTTTTCAGGTAATCCATTAAGTGAGTTATAAACATAACCTGCCAAAGAAAATTCATTATTTATATCATCAAAATGGTTGATCGAATCATTTTTTGTAAAATAGGCAACACGTTTATTGAATGGTAAAAAAAGCTCATTCTTTAGTCTGTCTATGTACTTCTCATTGAAATACCTTTTTTCAAGCTGAACAGCGTTTGTGTCGAAAATATATACAATTTCTGCGCCAGAATTCAATTGAGACTTAATACTTTCTTTAATAATAGGTATTAAAACATCGTAAAGTGCCTCTTCAAAAAATTTGTTTTTTTCAACGTCACTAATCTGTAATTCATTTTTAATTCCCGCGGCAAAAGATAGCAGGGTCCAAGGCCCTCCCACAAAACCTACCAAACTTTTGTCCTCAGGTAGTTCTTTACGAGTTAGCTTTAATGCTTCAGATTGAAATTGAAGATCATTTGCAATTTCCTTAGCAGATTTTAAATCTTTAATGTGCTTAGGTTGTATTTTTTCATTAAATGTTGGTCCTGGTATATATTGTAAATCTAGACCAAGTGATTCGAGCGGAAAGAGTATATCGCTGAAAAGGATTGCTACATCAAAATCAAATTCTTCTATAGGTCCCATAGCAGTCAGCATGGCTAGTTCTGGATTTTTACAAAGATCTTCGAATGTGTAGCTCTTACGTAAATTTTGGTAATGGTTATGGTATCTACCCGCTTGTCGCATAAACCAAATCGGTGGAACTTTTTGTTCTTTGCAATCAATTGCATTTTTAAATTTTTTATTTTTAATCATATCCCAAGTCTCTTTGCATATCTTGAACCGTAGCTAATAATGTACTGAGCTCCAGCTCTTTTAAATGAAGACCATGTTTCCAGTAGTCCCGAATCAAAATCTATTAGTTTGTTATCTGCTAAATATACCAAGCTAGAATACTCACCACTAACCTGATATGCTCCAATTGGCTTTTTTGTCTTTAAAGCTATTGGTTCAATTAAGTCTAAGGATAAAAGACCGGGCTTAACCATCAATAAATCTGCGCCTTCATCTGAAAATTTGATACTTGATTTAATTGCATTTTCTTTATCTGTATAATCTAATTGGTAGCTCGTTCGATCTCCAAAACTTGGTGAAGAGTCGGCTGCAGCTCTAAATGGGCCGTAAAAATTGCTTGCAAACTTTGTGCTATAGCTCATTATTGGAATATGTTTAAAATTATGTGAATCCAATTTCATTCTGGCGGAATTTACAATTCCGTTTAGCATTGAGCTCGGCGCAATGCCATCAGCGCCTCCCCGAACGTATGATAGTCCAATATCAGACATTATTTTCAACGATTCTGTATAATTTATTTTTTGGTCTTCGAATAAGCAGCAATGACCTGATTTTGTAAAAGAACACAAACATAAATCAACCCAAATCACTACCTCAGAGTCAAATTCTTTTTTGATTTTCAACAAAATATTTTCTTGAAATTCCGCATTAAACCTGGTATTGCTTTTATTTTTTGGAACAAAAAAAAGGATAAAGTTTCTGCAGCCATTTTTAAGATCTCTAGAAATACTTTCGATAACATTTGATTTAAATAGAATCCTATTTTTCCCTAACCCAGGAATACTGCTTTCGCTTTTTTCATCTTCATGGATAAAAATAGGTTGTACTAATTGGTCTCTTACAAATTTATTTTTTAGAGACATATTATTTATAATGTCGTTGCTACTTAAACGCTCAGGATTCAAAATTACTCTCCCATTCGTCGATTGATAAATATTTTGATATTTTATTTGAATTTCCAATAGTTTTTGTAATGTGGTCGTATGTTTTACCAGGTCCACAGGCGTGTATTTTATTTTTAATTTCTGGATATTCTTCAGTTATGCAGTCAAAGGCGAAAGAGCTCATCCAGTAAAAGTGCGTTCGCTCTAGAATATTTAGGTGTTTGTTTGAAAACGTTAGCTCATATGTTGGAATAATGTCCATATCCGTAGATTTATTTTCTAGATGGGTTAATTTTACTCTCTTATTGGTATTTCTAGTTAGGGAACCAATATTAAAATCAATGCTTTCTCCAAAACTGTCAGATGTTCCATTTACCCAATACCCCTTTTGGGCTGCAGCCCTCCATGCCTGCAAACCGCTAGTCCAGATTATATTTGATTCATCAATAAATGGCGACCCTTTTAGCACATTTTTTCTGCTTATGTAAACTATGCTGTCTCGAATTTCTTTAATCATTTTTGAATTATCAATATGCTTCCTTGAGAAAAGTTTTTTTTCATTATCATTTGATGGAAATGCATTGGATCGATTGGTATAAAAATCTCGTTCTTCCTTAGGTCTTATTATTTTATAGGAATCCAAAAGTTCGCCTTTTTCTGTTTTTCCTTTAATTGATTCAAGCTCTATATCATTAACCATCCAATTTGATACACCGATCTTTTGATGACATCCTCCTCCATAAATATTTAGCTTAGATTTTTCATGCTGCACCATTTGAAAAACTCTTTTATTGTTTATTTGATTAACGATCTTAATTACCTCTTCATTGGCATTATTTACTTCAATTCCAATCGCCCCTTGTCCTGGGGCAGTTGGAAAGCAGGACAATGGAAGCACCATCCATTTAAATTCATCAATATAGCTTTTAATCTTTGCAGTAGAATTCCGGTCTTTCTTATTGTATTGATTGGATAAAAGTCTATCAATAGCAGTTTTAGCAATAATTAAACCATCTAAATCCGATTCGTTTAGCTTTTTGAGTCTCGTTTCAATATTGCCCCTGATATCATGAAAGCTCAATTGAGCTTCTTTAAAAGGCAG
>CERR01022275.1_pt1 | contig 18212 bp, 11 predicted proteins | sample 530841 | NCBI WGS metagenome assembly CERR01 (sample SAMEA2621021, study PRJEB7988) | marine metagenome | biome: marine biome (ENVO:00000447); feature: surface water layer (ENVO:00002042); material: "saline water (ENVO:00002010), including plankton (ENVO:xxxxxxxx)" | depth 5 m | reverse complement strand
TAGTGGGCCAACAACATTTACAGAAATCACGTATACGGCTGGAACCCCTCAGTCTGTAACCAGTACGAACCTTAATCGCTTTGCAAGTCAGTATACTCGTTTAATTAGCAATGATCCTGTTATCGCATCCTTATCAAATACTACTGGTCCTGATTCAGATCTAAATATGCACGCTATTATTTCTTATGAAGATAATTCATGGACAGTATACTCTGGTAATGAAATCAATATTGATCCAACGGGTGCTAGTTCAGTTTATCTGGCTATAGTCAGTCAGGATACAAGTGGAAATAATTGGGATTATCAAGTAGATATATCAGATGGTGAGCTATCAATAGAAGACCAGAATATACCAAGCTCTATTTCTGTTTCTCAAAATTACCCAAACCCGTTTAACCCTTCAACTTCATTCAATGTAGAAATTCCTTTCCAACAGCATCTTAGAATTAATATTATATCTGTAAATGGTAAGCGCATAAGACAAATAGCAAATAAATCGTATCCTGAGGGTAATATATTATTTCAATGGGATGGTCGTACTGAATCAGGAAAACTTGCATCTTCTGGTCAGTATTTTATAGTAGTTGAAGGAGACAATTTTCAGCGTTGGATAAACACAACAATGTTAAAATAATTTAGCTCATTAATAGCTTTCTTAAATCTTCAAGATATCTTTCGTAATCTTTTACTGATTTCTCAAAGCGAATTTCATATTTTTCTTTAAACTCAGGACTATTTTTTAAATATACTCTTCCACCCTTTTCTTTTTCTGCAATTTTATCAAAATTTAAAAATAACTTATCTAAACCATCTAGACGCTTATTAATAATTTCAACTTTATTTAATTGTTTACTTATTTTATCAAGATGATCTGCTTCATTTGTTATTGCATCTACTAGATCTGCAGTTAATTTGTTAATAGACAGCTGAAATTTTTCTCTTTTATCATAAAGTTCTTCTGTTATAAAAAACCATTCATCTTTCTGTTCTTTTATAAAAACTAATTCCATATCTCTCTTTGATAATGCTTTTCTAATCTTAGAAATAGATTCTTCGTATGCGACTTTTCTTAAGATAATAGCATCATCAAGAATAATGAATTGTTGTTGATAAGTATTTTCTTTACCAGGAATTTTTGAATCAATATTTATTTTCCTACTCTTTTGCACTCTAATTATAAGTTTTTTCTCTTTTTTTGCATTAGATAGAATATTTTGATGTGCAGCGGCCATAACAGATAAATTAGCATCTAAGAATTCAAATAATTGAAAGTCATTACCTCGAGCATCATTGATTAATCTTCTAAGTGACTTTTTTATTGATTTTAATTCTTTTGATTTATCTTGAACCCAAGTACGGTGATTACGCACTTGAGATTCCATAGCGTGTATATCAACGAACTGCTTAGAATTAGATGGTAAAAATTTTCCTAATTTTTGTGAAAGATTTGATGATTTTGTTTGTGAAGTAATATTGTTAAAAAAACTTGTTACAGGATTAGTACCAGAGCAACCTGTATAAAAAAACAAAAGTCCTATAGATAAGGACTTTTTAAGGTTGAGATTCATTATATATAAACTATTCAGTCTTTAACCCGCAATAGTTTATCTAATTCTCCTGATTGATTTAAGGAAAATAATTGTGAATAACCTCCAATAACTTTTTCGTTAATAATTATTTGGGGCACGGTACGCCCCCCTGTAACATCATACAGATCTTCTCTTGACATATCATTTTTTTCAATATCAATTTCTTTATAAATCACATTTTTATCATCTAACAATTGTTTCGCATTCTTGCATGGAACACACCATTCTGTTGAATAAATTATTATACTCATTTAATAAATAAAATCTTTTGAACTTTTCTAGAATTTAAGGCGTCTAGAACTACAAAGTACGTTCCTGATGAAACTGATTTTCCAAATCTATCTTGTCCTTGCCATTGAATATTGTATTTACCAGCATACTTATTTTCATTTATTAAAATATCTATCTCATTTCCTAAAATATCATAAATAGAAATTTTTACATCTGATATTTTGGGCAATTGATAACTAATAGTTGTTGAAGGATTAAAAGGGTTTGGATATGCTGGAAGCATTTGAAAACCACTAGGTAAATTACTATCATCTTTAGATGATAAAGGAGAAACATAGTTTATTGGAGATTCTGTTGTAAATCGAATAGAACGTTCATTTTGAACTTGAGCTGCTCCTGGACTATAAATATTATTAAAGGCATATTGAATACCTTCATTTTTTGTATGATCTTCAATTCCAATAGTTGAATAGTTTTTATCTGCATCTATATCAGCAATATCAAGATAATGAAATTCAATTACTCCATCACCGCTTTCTGTAGGAATAGCCTGTTGATTATACAAATAAATCGCAAAAGTCTCTTCGGTGATTTCATCAAAACCATTTAATGCTCTAGACCATTCAATAATAAACCTTCCATTGTTTTGTTCATATTTTGTAAAGACTTTTATTGAGTCTTCATTTATTACTTCTAAATCATCCCAAAAAGGTGCTAAAACTGCTTTCGGACCTAAAGCCATTGGTATAGTATAATTATAGAAATAATCAATATCACAAGGTATAAATGAAGCCCATCCATTGGAATTAATTGTCAACTGATCATATGTTTGATTAAAATATTTAAATTCAAATGGCAGCTGCACCGTTATATGATCATCATCATCTAATTTATATTCAGAGGCTCCACTTCCACCATACATGGGGTCTAATTCAACCCAATCAAATACAGGTGCTTGAATATAGTTTGTATCAGTATCATCATATGCCCAATAGCCATACCATGTTGGGGCAATTGGCTGATTATCATTTGATAATGAACTGAAATCTTTTTGTTCAGAGTGAACTATGATTGTATCTTTTTTTATAGATAATTGATAGCTTAGAGAACTACCCGGAGAAACATTTCCAATTTCAAATTCATAATTCATATTATTTAATTCTAAATTAGAATACGGGCTAATTGAGAAATAATCTCTTCCATTCATAAAAATTGATAGTGAATCATCTAGCGATACTAGTTCTAGAAATAGGCTATCTAAATCTGTATTTGAATAATTATTAATTAATACTGATAAATCAGTATTGGAATCATTAGATAATTCATCACTATTCAAATCTGTAATTAAAATCAATGGTTTGATAGGTATGGCGCAATTAAAATTCCAATCATGCGAATCAATACTTACGTTTATAAAAATATTTTCTTTATTTGTTGAATTTGCTCGCAATCTTATCGGCGTGTTACTTGAAGCAGATTGCCCAGGATCAAGAGCGGGGATTTCAAAATTTGATGATATTATCTGACAGTTTTCTACTAAATGACTATTTACGTATCCATCAATTGAAGGAATAGCGGATGAACCTTGATTCATAAATATTGGATATATATTAGTTATTTCTCCAATATTTAAATGATTCTCATTCAACTGATCTAATTCATAACCAATTAAAACTAATTCAGATTGATCATCGCTAACCTCTAACTCTATTTTACCTTGAACAAAGCCACTTTTATTAGCATAAATATCTATTATGGATACACCCTCCAAATTAATAGTAGCTTGAAGTTTTCCATATAAATCAGAATTACCTTTAAATACAATACTATCATTAACCATTAACGATAGGATTGCATTGTTAACAGGATCACCCTCATCTGTAAATACTGATAATTCAATAAAACCATCCTTATTTGAACAGTCCTCTGCAATTATAGAAAATTCACTAGGCCTAGATAGATACATTGAGACAGAAGGATCCCCAACAATATTATAAACATGAAAATAAAACTCTTGAGCTTCCTCTGCACCATCTAGATTAGGAAACTCTCTAGTTAAACCCATCAGACCAGCGTTCATAGCAGGGCCTAGTTCTACTATGTTATCATCAAACATTGCATCAAACATATATGCATTAATTACATTGTTAAATTTTGTGCTGGTGTGTAGATCAGAAGGACCAACTATAGCTATTCCTCCTTTTGGGTTTGAAGGTGTGCCAGCCCTGACCAATGCTTCACCAAGACAGGGGTCTACATTATTAGCAAAATCATTAGAATTGCAAACAAAGCTAGTAAATATTGGAGTCATCCATCCGTTATTAAGTGAAACAACATCTCCTACATGAAATTCTGGATAGTGCCATCCGTTTGCATCACCCCAACCTCGGTAATTGACAATACCAACTCCATTATTAATATAATTTTGTATTAATGATGCTCCTTGTTGGATAGGCGGATAGAATACGGTATCTACAGAAGAATAACCATTATCATATAATAGATCTCGCACCCAATAAGATGTCCATTTGGGTGTTATAGGTATTGGTACTGTATTACTATAGTTTCCGGCAACAACAAGTGCCTTATCTAGCCAATCGGAGTTTGTTAATAAAGGTTGACGGTGATAATTGATCGTTTTACGAATCATGACGACTAATTCAGAAATTGAATCAATTGAAAAACGTCCTATAAATACATCAGGGAAAAAATCATCACCAAAAATATGAGTATATTTTTGATCAGTTACATCATTTTCAGGCCCGTAATAAAATGAAGGCATAGTAGCTACACCATCTATATCTCCAATTAACAGTACATATTCCAGCATAGGATCTTCAAGAATAATATTTTCTATAAGTTGTTTTATTTCCGTTGCAGTAGGCCCTGTATCCGAAAGAGTTTTTAAATAAACATCAAATCCCTGTGATTTTTTAAATGATATAAGCTCACCGAGATGATCTATCATATTATCAGGGGTAATAATCAGATATGATCCACGTTGAGCATTGAGTTGACTAATAGGAATATTGTAGTGCTCTGAGATGTAATTTGCATATGATATGGGAATTGAACTACTTAGTATTTCATTTAGATTTTTTCCTCTAAATGACCCCTCATTTGCAAATACAAATGTAATTAATAATATTATGGCTTTAGCAATATACATTTTTTATATAAGATTTCATTCTGGGTAACAATTTTAATAAAATACACACCAGATACTGGAGTTTTTTGATAACTATCCAAAAAGTTATAACGCCAAATTTTCTTCTGATTATATTGGGGAAGAATTTCTCCGGAATAGACCTCTTGACCAAGCAAATTATAAACATTAATAGAAGTTGGTGAAGAAAAATTTAAAAAATCAATATTTATCATTCCATTTGACGGATTGGGATAAATTTCACTTACAGATATTTTTGAAGTGTTTTGGTTTAAGGGTGATTGTTCAATTATAGAACCCAAGGTAGAGTTGTCCCCTGAAAATAACTTCATATCATAAATATTGTAACCTCTATAATTAATAGTTATATCTCGCTTAAATTCAAGTAAAACTTTAATATTGCTAATGCCATTGGTATCTATAGCTACCAATCTATGTCTAGAGCCTTGATCCCATTGATGTCCGGTAAGAAAAGCTTGGTTTATAATGTTATCTGTTGAATCCATAAGGGTAATACCAATTGAATCATTATCCCATTCTAACTCCCACCGATGATCAATTCTTAATACAATCATTTTCATTGGTTCAGAGAAAGAATATAGTTCAGTTTCAAGTACAAAAATGGAGTCTAGTGAATCTGCATTAGCATAGAATAATCCATTCTGAGATCTAATGATATTATTTTCGAAGACCCATGGCCCTTCGATTATGTTAAAAGATGAATTATCAATTATTGGATAACCATATATATTTTGAACCTGTAATGGCTCATACATGTCTATATTCAACTCAAGGTCACTATCAATAGTAATTTCTTGATACCATGGCATAAGAAAATCCCAAAATAATGTAAATTCCCATTCACCTTGTGGAACTTGAAGGATATGATTATGAGAAAAGTCCATTTGAATAGTATCTGATATATCTGAGTTTTCTATTACTAAAAAAGGGTTTTCTTCTAACACAACAGGATATTGGAAAGAAGAAATATTTATTTCTAGGTTATACAATGGTATTGGCGTCATAGTTACATTTTGTACTGTAGGAGAACTGGGGTTAGCTGTAATATTAAAATTCAATGGGAAATAACCATTCTTTCTATAAGTAAGGTTATATGTCCCTGATTCAACAATCCTGCGATATCGACCAAATTCATCACTTCTACGGGGCTTTTGTACTCCACTGTGCAATTCTTGAATCGTAACAACTACATCCTCAAGAGGATTTCCGTTTCCTCCATCTGTTATAACACCAGTTATTTGACAAGCATCTGTATTATAACCAATAGATCTATCTAATAAAAATAACATCCCTGGCATTATACGATCAATGGTATCTTCAACTAATGCACTATCTGGCTGTAAGTTTGATGTTCCACATTCTACAAGATATTGGAATGTACCAGTTGCATGATAAAACCAATCATGAGCTTTACCATTTCTCGATTGACCATATACAGACTGGTAATTTTCATTACTATTTTCCTTAATCATTCTTTCTGCGATTTCATCACCAATAAGTTTCATTGATATATCATCAGGAGGTTTTTTATCTCCATCCCAACGCCAGGAGTTATATACCTTTTCAGATAACCGTCCAGACCTTGAGCTATGCAGCACAATAGAAAATAAGTAATCATTTTCTAAAGCAAGATCTCTTAATATCCTTATTTCAGACTCTGACCAGGGATGAGGACCTCTATAATAATCATAGTGTGCAGCATAATCACTAGGGTCTGGCTCCATAAATGTATCCCCAAGCACCCAATTAAAGTCAAAATTCCTATTTAAGTCTACTCCATCAATATCTTCTCCTATGGCAGAATCATAGTCAAAATAATTATTAGGAAATGGACCTAAAGGAGAAAAGTCTGTTTTATTTTTTCTAAAACTCACATCCAGGCCTTCATGTACCACATTGAGACCTTCAGGGTTAAGTGTGGGAATAATCCATGTCTCAATATTTTGTTTTAATATATTCATATGCTGCATTTCCTCAGGAGGAGGATCGAGCATAAGTAGTATCAAGTCTAGCACCGCCTCTACCCCTAATACTTCTTCTGCATGTAGTTGTCCAACAAATAGCACTCTTGGCTCATCTTCTTTTAATTCTACATTATCTGAAATCTTCACTCCATAAATAGGAAGATTTTCTTGTTCAGAGTATCCAAGATGATGAACTTTGAATCCTGAGTCAACACCATAAACTTGTGTTAATGAATCAAGAAAATTCTCTATTTCATCAAAGGTATGATAACGATTATCTAGAGCTTGAGCATTAATACAAACAATTAAAGAAGTGATTAATGCTAGCTTCCTCAATGAAAATCTCATAATTGTTTAATTTATATTAGATTATTTAAGGTAACTGATTTTTTTGTTTGATTGAAAATTTAATGAGTTAAACTGTAGAAAATAGATACCACTTGGCAAATCCTGACCATAAAAATTCTTACCATTCCATGTAAATGAATGGACGCCATTACTTAATGGTATTATTTTCTCATTGTACACCACTTTCCCCATCACATTCACGATTATAACATCAATTGGTTTAAGCTCTCTAATGTTAATCTGCACTCCTATAGAATTATTAAATGGATTCGGAAAAGCATCTCCTACTTTAAATGAATTTGGTTGAATATTTGATATTTCCGTACTCATAGGTTCTGAAAGACGTAAGGCTTGACCGTATAGATTGGCAAGATCAGCTTTTCCTGAGCTACGCATATCAATCCAGTATGTAAACCACAAGGATTGTGATGCATCTTGATTCTCTTTTAGCAATGAAATCTGTGGACCTTTTTGATCGTGGTATTCTTGGCATAATGCAATACCATTATCAGAATAAACATTCCCATGATCATAATGAATAACTTGGCCATAGATATCTAATCCGCCTGAAAGCACTGGGTCACTATTTAAAAAGCCTCTCTCATCTTCCCATAATACTAAAAAGTGCCCATCGAACACATTTTTCACAACAGGAGATTGCTGATACTCTTCATTACTACATATAATAACATTCTCATTTAGAAGTACATTATTTGATAGATCAATAAATTGACCAGCTATATTTAAATCATTACCATTTTGAAAATCTTCCCAAATCACTAAACTTGTTTGACTTGATTCATCAATTGCCAAATCTATATTTATCTGGTCATTCTCTGCCGATGTAAGTAATAATCCATTTGTCCACTCTAATGTTCCATCCCAATGAATGATATTCGCTTTTATATTTTTATTAAAATTATACGTTTCTTCCCACGCAACTAAAATCCCACTCTCATCACTTATAACTTGACCTTTTAATTTTTCAGGATCTCCTATTGATGACAATGTATAGCCATCACTAGGCCAACCCGCTGCAATTTCACCATTTAAATTAAATTTTTGAAAACTCAGAGAGCCAGATCCCCAAACATCATTAACCCATACTAATATAAAATTACTATCAGGTGTAGAATAAATTCCCTCAACATAATTATCAACCCAGACTCCATCCATAAGGGTTACACCAGAAGAGTCAAATTGCATCTGACCTTCTAGATTAAATCTCTGGTAAAATAGGTCAAAATCAACTTCATCACGTATTTCAGACCATACAACACCTATACCATCAGCAGTTTCAAATAATTTAACTTTTCTTTGATCTAGAGTACTTTGATGTACTACATAACCTTCATTTGGCCATTGCATTTGAAAGGATAAATCAAACTTATTCATTCGAATTAATTTTGCTCCACTTTGAGCATCAAAGGCAGCTGTAAAAAGATAATCATGCGCTAAAAGAGATACCGGCTCATTTTCAAGCTGAAATGTATAACTATCAAATTGTGTCAAGTTTTGACCATTTTCTACTGGTGTAATTACTCCATTATCATTAATTATCGATCCAAAAACTTTTTTCCCATCTCGAGCATCAACCCAGTTTAACACTACATTATCATTTGTATAGTTTGCAATAGGATATTCAATATCACCATCAAGTCCATTCATAGCAATCAAACCATTTAATTCAAAAGATGTCAAATCTGAATTCATTCTCTGAACTCTTAAATCAATACTTCCATTAGATTGATCAGCAAAAACCACAAACGAACCATTATTATTATCAAACAATGTATTTGGCATTGATTGATATCCACTAACATTTGATACAAATTCTGCATTATCTAAAAGTAAAGACCCATCAGACTGTATCCCTTGATACATAATATCTACATTTGGGAAAGTACCTCTTTCCCAATAAACAAATAATTCTCTATTGCCCCCAGGAGAAAATCTAGCATGATGATCATCTCCACTGGCATCTAATTGAATTCCGTTTTGATCCCAGGAAATATTTCCTCCATGGGATACTCTTTGATAATAGTGATTACCTGCAGTTGGGTCATTTCTATAATCAATCCATTGAATGAAGACTTCTCCTAATTGATTCCTTTTTATCCTAGGATTTGCTTTAGAGGAGTTAAAACTACATAACTGTAAGTGTTCTGAAAATACCAAGCCATCACTTGTTAAAAGATTGTAATAAATATCTGTACTTTCTGTCCCAGATTGCCAAATAACAAAGGATGTATCATTTTTCATAAAGGTAGTTCTTGGTGTAGTCTCAAGATCAGAAGTAGCAGAAACTTCTAATCCTCCATCAGAAAATATTTTTTCCATATTCATATTTATTTTTTGACAATAAATATCATTCCCACTTCCACTTCTTGTATCTGACCAAATTATGGTTGCTTGATTATTACCTGCATATTCTAAACTCTTAGCCCCTTGATTTCCATTCATTTGGATTATTGAAACACCGCTTGAAGGAGCAATAATTTCATAATTTGATGATACATGAGTCCCAAAAATATCATCATCTAGAAAATTTCTCTTATCTTGCCAGGCAACAAATACACCTCCAAGACTATCTGTGCACATATTAATTGTAAGATGTCTACCATCAACTCTAGCTAGAGCTTCTCCATTATCATCCATCATTCTATTACCCTGATTATCAATATGCTGAATAAAAATATCTCCTTCATCATCAAAACGATAATCAACCCATGCAATAAAAGCACCTCCGTCTCCATCTGTTATTGCGACTGGATCTTCCTGTCTACCTGGTAAATTTGTAACTGCACTTCCTTGAGATCCCCATAATAATACTCCTGAAGAATCTACTTTCTGCGCAAAAACATTTCTACTCCCGTAACGAGTATCTGACCAAACAAAAATCATACTACCTGATTCACCAGGGCATACCGTACGCTGCCATTCAATATGCACTCCTTGACGAATAGGTATACCGTTATTCTGCCATACCATATCCTGACCAATAACAAATGATAAAAAAATAAAAAATATAAAATTAATTCTCATGTTTGTCCTTTATTCATCAATTTGAAAGATTTGCAATCCTTCCCTGCTAGCTGCAAATAAATAATTATTATAAAATTCTGCATGATATACATATCCGATATTATGTATTCCTCTCGGCTGAATATCATCATTATTAATTTTTTCGTACAGAGATAATCCATTCCCTGCACAAGATAAGACTATTTGATCATCTAATACGGTTACATGCGTCACATATAAATCTTTACCAAATTGTACTTTGCTCACTGTAAAATCAGAATAGTTTGTTTCCAATTTAAATGCTCCTGCCTCTTCACATGCTACATAAAATTCATCCTCTTTCGTTATCGTAATTGCTCTAGAATTACCTGGCAAATCTTCATGAAATAAATAATTTATAGTATTATTATTATTTTGTAAAACTTGAACTCCGAGCTGATCTAAAGTTAAGATTATAAGATCTGAAAAAAGGTCAAGGCCATTGGGATTACCAATTAAAGAAACTTCATTACCAGAAGTATTAAACCAAAGATTATAAAGGGTATCATATTCAAATGTGCTCAGCTTAAGACCATCATCATTATCAGCTGCATATACTGTAAATGAGTTAATATCATTAGTGCTTATTCGAAATTCTTTCGTCTTTTCACTTGAAAATTGGCCTAAAATATTTACTGAATCTGATTTAGATAAATCGATATGGATAGGCCTTTCATTGCTCTCTAGCGCAAACAGTTGCTTAATAGAAGGTTTATATTCAACTTGAGATATTTCCTTATTTACACCAAGATCAGACAATGTTTTTTTCCAAACTAAAATAGGGGATGTAATATTAGAGATATCCCAAAGCTGAATTCCAGCTTGTCCTGTAGCTAGGAAAACTGAATCGCCTGACACATAGACATCACGACAATATCCTTCTGTATCAATTTCTACTATTTTATTGAGTTGCCATAGAGATTCTGTATTTGGTTCCATACAACTAAATGCTACTAATAGAATTATAATATAAAAATAACTTCTCATCATCATATTAATAACGATCATAGAGCATCTTCCACTCAATAGACACCCAAGCCTGCCACTGATGGAAAGTTTTTAATTCTGAAACCCAATCAAATTGAGATTCTGTTTTACGATTACGATATCGTAATGAAGTTTTAACAAGAATTTTTTCATTAAATCTATATTCACCCCAAAAGTTAATTTTACTATCTATATGATTACGTCCATTATGCAGCGGATCTCCAACAGCTTCAGCAACATATGATCTAAAATCTTGCCTAATAGAAAATCCAACCTTATTAAATATTCCAAAATCTTTATTATATGTGAAAGGCATATACCATTCAAAGTTCTTATATGAACGATCCAATACGCTTGCTTTGGCAGTCCTGCCGTAAGTTATATTATTAGCATCTCCATATTTAAACGCAGTTGCAATAGTCACCGCATCAGTTAGTTTTCTACTTATTTTAAAGCTCGAGTATAAAATATCAAGATCAAACTCTGTAAAAGGTTTATCAAAATAACGTTGGGTATAACTTAATTGCATAGTTGCCCATAAACGTCTTTTTATTGGGTGAGTCACTTCCAACAACTGCTCTCTATCACTAAAACTACATGATCTTAAAAGATTGTTTGATATATCTCTATCGATATAGTGCCTGATATAATAGCTATTCAGGTGCCTTATTGAGTATGATGCCTTCCTATACGAACCCCATTTATATGATGTTTTAAAATTTCCGCTCCAATGTTGACGATTTTTATTGTTTGAATAATTCGAAAAATTTGTTCGTGAATAAAAATAAATATATTTACCACGACCTATTAATTGAATCTTTTTTTCTCCAACAAGATATAATCTTGAAAAATGAGAATCAAAAGTATCTGTACCATCCATAATAAGTTTATTTTCAGATGCCTGCCTCTTTTCTATATCAGAGAAACGTAACACATTATCATCATAGCCGCTTACCAGCCCTACCTTAAGTGTTATTGGACCACTTAGATAATCTAAAAAGCCTTGACCATTCAAAACTGAAAACAATAATATTAAAATAATTTTCATTTATACTCTTGAAATCGAGTTAATACATTTTTATTATTTTCAACAATCTCTACAGTAATTATTTGTTTTCCTGCTGGGATATCTATTTCACACGTTCTCCATTTCCCTGGAACTTTATCCTTGATATCAACAATATAAGAAGTTGAAGACCTCTCTGATGATAGAAAATATGTGCCCAAAACCTTCTTTCCGTTTTTTACTCGTAAACGGTAGGTCTCATTTGAGCCCATATATTCATCAAAGACTAATCGAGAAAGAATACGTAATTTTTTTGATCCATCTATATCAAGTTGCAATGGTCTGTTTTTTGATAATTGATAATAAGATACAGGCTTACCTTCAACCATTACTTTATAATTTGATTGAAACACCATGGGTGTTAATTCGTTACGATTTTTAGATACTTTATCAAAATCTTTTTTTAGCATACGCAATAATACAGGATATCTTTTATCTTCTGAGGACTTTAAAATGATTCGGTGATTACCTTCAGATATATTGAAAAAATAATTTCCTGAATATGTAAAATAATGATTAGGGTGTTGTACAGATCGAATAGATCTTTGAATTTTATATCGATGATTTATCATAATAGGTTTTTCATTATCAATGAATAATGTATACGAAAATTTCTGACTCTTTTTTGTTTTATTATTTACAGGGTATCTAGAAATCAACTCTAATCTCGCAGGACCATACACGTCATAAACTAATGAATCATTATCTAGAACCGTGTATACTCTTCTTTTATCAGAAATTATTAGTATTTCTTTTTTTTCTCCTCCAATACTTGGTTTTAAGAGCTCAGCATTAATTGCTGAGAACAAGAAAATTATGAATATGATTTTAAATAATACTTTCTGGATCATGGCTTGTCATAATTTCTTTAATTTGTTGTTTACTTTTCCATCCAGCGATAACCACAGACAGTGACACAATAATTAAACTTAAGACAGTTATCTTTAGATCATATTTCTCAATAGCGTATAAACTACCTTCTCCTATTTCTGGTATAGGTATGGGTGCATATTTCATACCCAGTTCATCTGTTAACTTCTGAATATTCAGGATATGAATAAGAGGTATGTTTTGTTTAGAAAATTTCACTACAGCGCCTTCAATTCCATCACCACGTGATATCTTCTCTATATCTTTTCTATATACAATTCCAGGCTTTATTAATCTTAAATTAAAACTAGTTCCTAAACTAGCAACACCACCTCCAATGTTTACCACTGCTTTGTAATTATGTGCACCAAAATATTCCATTCTCTTATTAACGTTATCTTCCAAACCTGTACCTGAAATCAAAGGCAATTTATTATTTTCTATATTATAACGTATTAATTCTCTGCCCTTTGGACTTAATAGCCGACCCCGATCATTCCTTCCACCAATGGAAGCAGCTATAGAACGGGATGAGATATATCCCTGTTCAAACAAAATTCTTTCCATATCTAACCAAGTCATTTCTGGGTCATTTGCTCCCCACTGCGAAGCACCGATAGAGGAAATAATAAATGGATAAATATCCATAGCTTTACATGCAATTAGCATTGCCATATTAGCGCCTGGCATGGATCCAGTTAACATTAATGCAATTGTATCCCCACTAGTTAGATTTGCCCTTGTTAATAATTCTACCATCGCAGCTGCAAAGTTTGGATCTAAGGTTGTTAATTTTGCATCTAAATCACCTTCATCTGTCGTTATTAAACTAAATTGAGAACCAACAAGTCCAGTTTCATTCGGATCATTTTCTATATCAATAAAAACGCCTTTTTCCATCCGAATATTCTTTAGCATTTTCATTGATTCTTGCATCTTCATAGCTGCATTAATTTTTATATCATAGGTGTTTGATACAAATTCCATTCTAGAAAAAAAAGCTATTGAATATGCAATAATAGAAATTAAAGCAAGAACAACGAGTGTTCTAGTTTCTTGAATCACTGGTTTGAAGGGCCTATTATTCATAAATCATACCCCCTGACAACACCATGATAATTAATTTAACTAAAACTGAAGTGATCATTATTGCTGATATAGTTCTAATTACACCTTGCCGATCCATCCAACTGGCAATTAATCCAGGAATAATATTCCCAATAACTTCGTACGAAAAGGCATCTGAAGGAGAAAAAAAGTGATTTCGTGAAATATATCCAATTATAAAGCCAAGCAACAAAGTCAATACCAGACGCCTTTTACCATAAATAAAAATAAACTTTCCTAGTATTCTTATTAAAAAAATCACAATTATTGAAGCAAAGAACGTCATAATTATTTGATCTGGGTTATGTAAGTGCATAGCAATGTAACCAGGGACTATTACACCTCCTGCAGTCACTCCTAGGGATTCAGATAGAATTAAACTAAGCGCTATTCCTAAACCAATAGTAACCTCAGTCATTAGTTTTAAACTCCTTTAATGCATAAATCAAATCTTGACCAAACCCAACTTGATTTCCTATTGCAAATAAGATAGATCCAGAAGGGAGTTGTTTAAATAATTCTATTGATGATTGTGCAGGTTCATTTTCTTGAACTATCTGTGTGGTGATATTAGGGTTAGAATTAACCATACTATCAACAATCGATTCTATTTTTTTCCCTCTTATAATAGCTTTATTAGGTTTCATATCCTTATAAATTAATTCTATTAACTGCTGTGTTCTATTTCGACGATCTTCCCTACAGTTTAAATAAATCGAAAAATAATTATTTGATGGATTTTTACTTTGTATAATTTTCCAAATCTGTAATGTTGAAACAGGATCGTTGGCTGCCATTGAGTTAATAAATTGGATTTTTCCTTTTCCAAAATCAATACTATTACTAATTAGAGCGCCAGGATCTGGGTTCGCATTTTGCATTCCTCTAAGTGCAGTATCTTCTGCAACCCCTAATTCATTACATACTTTCAGTGCTACTGAAATATTTTGAGGGTGCTCTATATATGAAAAACCTGCAAGTTGGGTGTCTGTAATAGCATCTTCATCTGCTACAAAATATTTACTATTTCTAAAATCTGCTACATCTGAAATTGAATCAACTATACTTTGTTCTCCTAAGATCAACTTACCATTAAATGGGATTGTATTACCTAAAGATTTTTTTACATCGTCTATAGTTGGTCCCATTTCTTCTAAATGATCTGGTCTAGCATTAGTGATAACTCCAATATGGGATTGTATCATTTGATGTTCAGATATCCATTGATATTCTGGTTGTACCGCCATGCATTCCATTACTATGGCGTCCGGCTTCTCCTTTGAAAACAAGTGCATTAATTTAATTTGTTCTCCTATTGACGCTGAGCGTAACCTATGAATAATTCGGTCTTTACCTTCAGAGTCAATAATTCGTGGAGCCGTTCCTGTTGTTTTTGCAAAGGTTCTAATTCCACCTGCACGAAGTCCAGCAGATATAAGACGAGTAACGCTTGATTTCCCTCGTGTTCCATTAACATGAATTCTTAATGGAATATTTGAGATTACATGTTGATGATTTAATCTCTCAAAATAACCTATTAGAATTAAAATTAGAACAATAGTTCCAAGAAACAAAAGGGGTGATATGATCATTAGACTTCCCTAATAGCCCATTATTTCCCGAACAATACTTATCATGTCCAGAAAATTAATGATTTCGTCTGCATTTACATCTGCAAGATAGGGGTTTAATCCTCCTGTATTACCTGATTGGACAAAATCAACCAGGGTAAGCACATCTGTAATATTTAATGACCCATCCTGATTAATATCCCCACGCTGTAGTATATTAGCCCCTCTCGTAGTAAATAATATAGCAGTAGAATCTTCAAGTGGCATAGCTGAAATAGGATAAGTATTATTGAATGTATATTCAAGGCCTATAGTTTCACTATGGTCTTCTAATCCTATAGTGCAATAATTTCCATGCACTTGACCCCAACCATAGTTACCAGTTGAAGTATTATTGAAATCTGCAAATTGCATTAATATTTCTCCATCACCTGTTGGAGTAAAATAATGTTGAGAATCCTTAAGAATCAGCTGAAAATTTTCTAAACTATTATTATCATACGTTCTCAAGTTTGACCATTGAATAACAAACTGATTATTTAATTCATCGTACCACTTATAGACACGCCCACCACTTGTAGTCGTATTAAGATCGTCCCAAAATACAGCTATCATTGGCGATGGACCTCCTGGCCCAGGTAAAGGATAATTTCTAAATGATTTCATATCTGTAGAGCCCATTGATACCCATCCATTACTAGAAACACTTATTTGATCATAGTCAATACCATAAAACTTGAATGTAAAAGGAAGATTAACAGTGGTTACATCATCTTGATTATCCCCAAAATCACTTAATGCTAACTGTGTACCTGGCCCACCGTATAATGGATCAATTTCTATCCAATTAAAATATGGTGCATTTGAATATAAGATATCACCATTGTCATATGCATAATATCCATAAGCATCAGGACCTAAAGGATCATCCATCTCTTTAACGCCAATTTGTATTGGAATATTTGTACTTTGTACAGCTCCATCAGAAGATTCTAAATCAATGGTTAATTCAACTATGGTGCCTGGAATTACATCTTCAGCAGCAATTACTTCAAACTTATCAGTAGTGTTTATTGAATAATTATCTTGTAAAATGATAGGCCAAAATCCTTGATCATCTATAATTTCTAAACCAGCAAAATTTGAATATAAACGACCACTTACATTGTTCGCCATTATTGAACCAATATTTGAAATCTCAATTGAAATTTGGGCTGTTTCACCAGGATCAAGGTGATCATTACCAAAAACTGGGTCATCATGCACATATACTTTATCTGCAAATAATCTGGTTCCTGAAATAGAAAGATCTATTTGACTCCACCAAGCGATACCGTTGATATCCTTTACTAACAATCGTAATGGAAAATTTTCATTTTCCAACAATCCTGATTCTATTTCAAAAACAAATGACTGCCCTTCATTTCCTGTCATTCCACTCATTAGAGTTCCAACATATAAGCTATCAATACTATAATTGATAAATCCATTACCACCAATCAGTTTACAATAGACACCTTGTGCATCTTCTGTACCATAATTATAGATAGGTATAGTTAACTCAATAGTCTCTCCACCATCAATCATACCATCAGAATTCCCTGTAGATAAACCGTCCATATCATCATCAATAGTAAATGCACCTTCAATAGAATTTACATTTACACTTTGCTCGTTAATCTGAAACTGTCCTTGGTACGGGACAAAATTTCTTTTTATAACTGTTAAATCAACGCTTCCTGATGAAGTAGAACCAATCGGTAATGTAACACGACCATTATTATCAGTATAACCAGATTCAAAGATAATATCATTTCCTTTTAAGATAGTAACGTAGGCTCCTTCAACCGGTTCATTAAAATAATCCTTCACTTCCACATCATAATAATTAGTTCCCAATGAAATCATATTATCATGGGAGACTGTAAATGACTGCGGAATATCTGTCCACATTTGCAAAGCAGGGTCACCAATAAGATTATTCCAATGAGTGAAAATAGTAACCCAATTATTTGGATTATTTGGATAATTGAGATATAAATTTAATTTACCTCTTGCTAAAGCAGCTCCAGCAGTTTCAATTTTATCAACAAAAACACCGTAATAAAAACCCATATCAACAGCATTATTAAACATCGTGTGTGTACCAAGTGTTGCAGTACCAACAGAGGCAACTGCACCTTTAGGCTGAGTCGGTGTACCGGCTCTTACAAATGTTTCTGATAAAGC
>CERR01038228.1_pt1 | contig 18262 bp, 12 predicted proteins | sample 530841 | NCBI WGS metagenome assembly CERR01 (sample SAMEA2621021, study PRJEB7988) | marine metagenome | biome: marine biome (ENVO:00000447); feature: surface water layer (ENVO:00002042); material: "saline water (ENVO:00002010), including plankton (ENVO:xxxxxxxx)" | depth 5 m | reverse complement strand
ATTAATCCGATAAAAAGTCTTTTTGAGCAAGCTGTTAGAGATACAGCTTTTCCGGGGGGAGTTATTCTTGCGGCTAAAGATGGCAATATCTTCTTACATGAAGCGGTAGGGCATCATACGTATTCAGAGAGAAAAGCTGTATCAAAAGGAAATATTTTCGATCTTGCATCAATAACTAAAGTTGTATCGACAACATCTGCTCTAATGAATCTTATTGAAGAAGGAAAGTTGAATTTAGATGATAAAGTGACGAGTTATGTTCCTGAATTCATTGGAAAACAAAAAAAGTATTTTGAGCAAAAAAGAAATACTACAATAAGAAATTTAATCACTCATACAGGAGGTCTTCCTCCATTCAAACAATACTTTAAAATAGAAGGGTCTTATGAGTCCCGATTGGATTCTGTATTTAATACCGAGCCAGTCATAGGGCTCAATGACTCTACGATCTATTCTGATATAGGTCTAATTGTCCTAGGTAAGGTAATAGAGAGCGTGGCAAAAAAATCATTGAGTGCTTATGTAGATTCTGTTGTTTTTAATCCACTCGGCATGTCTTCAACTTTTTATAATCCACCATCAAGCAAGCTTAACAGAGTTGTCCCCACTGAAAATAGCATTTTTCATAAAGAATTGATTAAAGGATTTGTGCATGATGAAAACGCATACAGCTTAAACGGCGTTGCCGGGCATGCTGGTTTATTTTCAACTGCAAAGGATTTAGCCATTTTTTCTCAAATGATGCTCAATGGAGGAAGGTATGGTTGGAAAAGGATTTTTAATGAGGATACAATTAAAGAGTTTACCTCTAAATCCAATAATACCACCGGCTCATCGTATGGGTTAGGTTGGGACACCCCATCAGGAAAAGCATCTGGCGGTATTTATCTTTCAGATGATAGTTATGGACATACAGGGTATACGGGAACATCGATTTGGATTGACAGAGCAAACCAAATGTTTGTAATACTTTTAACAAATGCTGTTCATCCGGATCGCTCTTATAAGAAAAAAAGCTATTTTGATTGGAGGCAGCGCTTACATTCGTCAGTATATGAATCAGTTGGGTTTAAACAACAAAATGAAAATCTTGAGTTAAGAGAAAAATGGAAAGAAATTGAACAATAAAAATATTTACCTATCTCTTTATCTTGCTTTATGCTTATCGCTCGTGGGCTGTAAATCGGATAATGAATGGATTGAAGATCTTCCAAAACCGTGGACCTTAACTGAGAATGAATTCTCAAATATTTTGCAAAAATTTGGAAATAGGTATCCTGATTTTTATGATCGTCTAAAATATTTCTCTAAATGGCAAATTGGAAAACCCTATAAAATATTTTGCCTTGGCGAAGAAGTTCAACCTGATCCTGATCCAATTTTTAGAATGGACGTCTCTGACTGCACAGTCCATATACTTACAAGCTTAGCAAGCGCACAAAGTAATAGCTGGAGCGAAGCTAAATCCAATCTTATCAAAATTCATTATAAATCTGATTCAGATGGAAATCATATTCCTCGTTACAATAAGAGATGGCATTTTACAACAGATAGGTTGCTCGAAAATCCTTCTACAAAAAACATCACGGAAAACTTATTTCAGTCTAACAAGTTTGAAAAAATTGATCTGACATTAAATGAAAAAGAAAATGGTGACGAATTTTTGGACATCAAATGGAGTAAAAAGATTTCAATTAAATTTATACCAAGCCAAATGATTGATCCTGGTTTATTGGAAAAAATTCCAAGTGTAGCAGGAGTGGCTTTTGTAAAAAAGTCATATTTTAAAATGGGTCTGGTAATTGCTCACGAAGGAATTATCATTGATAATAAGGATATTATACACGCCTCTCAAGAGTTTGGTAAAACCGTTCAGATGGATTTTTTAGATTATTATTTTACAGATGATGAACCTCGTTTTGATGGTGTTATGTTCTTTTCTTTTCACCCATTAGAAAGTTAGTTGCTTGCATTGGATTGATCAATTCATCGTAATTTTATTTTTACTTTCTTTTTCATTGTATGGAATTTGGCAGGTTAATAGAAACAAATCTTCGGGTGACTATTTTTTAGCTGGAAAAGATCTACCATGGCCTATTTCTATGCTTTCTATTGTTGCTACAGAAACTTCTGTGCTCACGTTCATTAGTCTCCCAGGTTTAGCATATAGGGGCGAATGGTTTTTTTTGCAGCTAGGATTTGGCTATATGATTGGTAGGGTTCTGGTAAGCATCTTTCTACTACCTGCATATTTTGAGGATGGCGTTGTGTCAATTTATGAAATAATTGGCAATAAATTTGGATCCGTATTTCAAAAAATTGCTTCATTGATTTTTCTAGTAACTCGTGTTTTGGCAGATGGAGTTAGATTTTTAGCAACCGCAGTAGTTGTACAGGTAATTACAGGATGGTCCATCGAGTTAGCTGTTTTTATTATTGGAGTGGTCACGCTAGTCTATACTTTGTCCGGGGGACTAAGAACCGTAATTTGGATTGACAGCATTCAATTCTTGCTGTATCTACTTGGTGGATTAATTTCGATTTATATTGCTCTTGATCTTCTGGATACTCCTTTTAGTGATGTTATTGCAGATTTATCAAATTCCGATAAGATGAAAATTTTTAATTTTGATGGTAATCTTCTTTATAATCCTTATTATTTCTTTAGTGCTGTTTTGGGGGGAGCTTTTCTTTCATTTTCATCGCACGGTATTGACCATATGATGGTTCAAAGAGTTTTAAGCACACGCAATTTAGCATCAGCAAGAAAATCAATGATAGCCAGTGGGGTTTTTGTTTTTATCCAGTTTACCATATTTTTATTTGCTGGCTCATTAATCTTTTTAATTACTGGAGACACTGATATACAGAAAGACCGTGAATTCACACATTTCATTGTTAATTATCTTCCAGTAGGTATACGCGGTATCTTGCTAGCTGGAGTTCTATCTGCGGCCATGTCAACGCTTAGCTCATCGATAAATTCATTAGCATCATCTACAGTTACAGACTGGTTTGAGAATAGGGTAGATGTGACTTTTTCACGTTTAGTCAGTTTAGCTTGGGGTACAGTTTTAATAAGTATTGCACTATTATTTGATGAAAGCGACTCTGCTGTAATTATTGTTGGTCTCCAAATCGCATCATTTACATATGGAGCACTACTCGGGCTATTTTTATTAAGCAAGTTTCAGCGTGATTTTTCATCTATTAGCCTAATTACTGGACTAATAATAAGTATTGTATCGGTATTCATTTTAAAAGAATATGGGCTTGCTTGGACAGGTTTCATATTTATTTCTGCATCAATAAATATTCTTACAACGATATCTGCAGATAAAATTATTCGATTTATTTATAAATCGAATTTCTGAAATAGACTAGCTGAACCGTAACCGTCTTTACTTAATTGTTTTCGAAAATTTGATTCTTCATTTAGAATAGGATTAGTGTGGTTTAAATGAATGAAATTTATATTAACATCATTTTTTATTTTTTTAAAAAATTCTGTTGATTCAATAATAAATGGGTGTGGAATTTCAGACATATCCCTTCCAGGCAGTTCTTTTTCATCAAAAAATGTTCCATCTAATAATGCATAATCATTTTCTTTGATCTTTTGTAAAACGTCAATATCCCATTTTTCCCATTTGTCAATATCGGGTATAAAAATTAACGATTTATCTGGACCTATAATTTGGAAACCATATGTTTCGGAAAATTCATCTCGGTGAGGAACAGTAAAAGGCTTAATGGTGAGCCTTTTATTTAATTTAATTTCTTTGTCTTTCTTAATTTTGTTGATACTAACGTTATTTAAATCTACGAGCTGGCTCCATGGAGCATTTGTATTAATAAAATTTGTCATTCTTGGTCCGAGGAATAAGGGCATTTTTTTATACCCCATTGTTTCTCTCCCTAAATACATTAGACCCGAGTAATGTCCAATATGCGCGTGAGTAATAAAAATACCCTTAATTTCATTTTCATCTGAAAGCTTTTTTAATTGATGCGGAAAGTCTGGTGTTGCTTCAATCATCCAAGCTTCTTTTGAATTTGGATCTACTACGCCTAGTGAAGTAACAAAAAATTCTTTTTTAGGGTTTGCCCATCGATTAATACAACATTTCTTTTTACATCCAGCTTGAGGTGCACCGCCATCTTGAGTTGTTCCTAAAACAATGATATAAGGATCAAGTATTGGTTTTTCTGAGCAACTTATAAGAAATAGAATAGCTACGAATATCGGCTTGTACATTTTAACGCGCTAACGTTGTAACTATTTTGTCTTGAAGGTCTCGATATGGAGCCGATGACCCTTTATAGCCGTTCATTAAAATTGAAAACGCAATGGGTTCAGAAGTTGCATTTAAAATATAGCCCGAGAAAGTCGTTACTCCAGATAATGATCCGGTTTTTGCGAATATACCTTCAGGAAGATTTCTATCTTCAAGCGTAGACTTATAATTCGTTGTTGATAGGATGTCTAATAAATTATTTTTAATCTTTGGGTCATTGTAAGCCCAGGCTAATAAATCAGTAAAATGACCGGGACTGGAATAGTTATAGCGCGAAACTCCTGAGCCATCGTTAATTGAAAAAGTTGTAGTGTCTATTCCTACTTTATTATTGAAAAAAGTTCGCATTGCAAATAAGCCATTTTGCCAAGTTCCTTGTTTGCTTGTCACTTCGTGACCCATCATCTTCACCAATAATTCAGCAGTCAAATTATCACTTTCTACCATCAGGTTTTCAAGTGAAGATAAAAGCGTATTGGAATAGTGTATTGCTACTAATGAGCTAGATTTTGAATTTGATCCTTTGCCGGTTTTATTAATGCGTAAACCGTTCTGTATTAATAGCTGTTCAAAAAGACTACCTGTAAATAAAGTTGGGTTACTAATATTTCGAATAACTGTATCAATTGAAGTTGTATCCATAATTGCTCCAGAGATATGAAATGAGTTCTTATTATTTTTCCAGTCCCGGATAATTTTTAATTCCACATATTCTGATGTATCACTAATAGTAGTTCCAGTATTAGTTATATTATAAAAGTTTGATTTTGGATGAATTTCAATATTAATAGGTGAACCTGGGTATGTGGGATTAACTATGAAATCAACGCAATTGTCATTTACAGAAAGTGCACTTACTTCAGCAGAATACCATTCATCCCCTTCATCCCACATCCAGCCTGGTCCATAAACTAGTGAGTCAGTTATTGTATCATCAAGTATTAGTTCTTTAGCTGATGGAAATTTTTTTGCTGTTATCTTCGAAAGTGAATCAAGAGTAGATAATTCTAAATCAGGATCTCCACCACCAACAAGATAAATTGTATTTTTTTCCCCATAAACAGAAGTCTTAAATCTGTAGCTAGTATCCAATATACTTAATGCCGCAATAGCTGTATACAATTTGTTGTTGCTTGCCGGATTAAATAATGAATTGCTATTTAGCTCAAAAAGGGTTTTTCCAGTTTTAAGAGATACAGCTTTTATTCCAATATTTGTTTCCAACCCAGAGTCGTTAATGATTTTCGTAATTGACTTTTTTTCACCGAATTGACCATTAGTAGTATATAGTTGCGGAGTGAGGCAGCCCGCAATGAAAATAGTAGCAACAGGCAATAACAGTTTATTCATAAAGAAAATATTTTTTTGCTATTTTGTTATAGCTTTTAAGTGGTGCATAAAATTGATATAAATCATTGGATTGCATTTGAGTGGAGAATTCAGCATTTCCCCACAATCTATTCATTCCAGAGGTTTTTATTTTTAGTTGAGTGGGATACTTTTCATTAATTTTTTTAATGATACTCATCCCAGTAAAAACACTGAGAAATTTATCTCGGTTGGTAAGAATTATTTCCGCTCCATGACATACTTGATTTTTATATTTTGGATTATTTGACATGCCTTTTATTGGGGTAGGTATAAAAGTTATTGGCTTAAAGACTACCCCGGGTAGATTGAGATTGTTTAATTCTTGGGTTAGTTCCTGTTTATTTATCCATGGAGCTCCAAACTTTTTGAATGGCTTTTTAGTTCCCCTACCCTCACTAAGATTAGTTGCTTCTAATAAACACATACCTGGATAAATGATTGCTGTATTTAGGTCGGGTATGTTTGGAGATGGCTTTATCCAGGGAAGTTTAGTTTGGTCATACCAAAGATTTCTTGTCCACCCTTTCATTTTTATGACTTCTAATTGGGGTTGATTTTCTATCCATCTTTCATTGTTAATCATGAGCGCAAGCTCTCCTACGGTTAGCCCGTATCGAGTTGGTATTGGATAATATCCTACAAAAGTTTGATATTTTAAATCAAGAGTCGGACCTTCAGTTATATTACCAGTAATAGGATTTGGGCGATCAAGCACCAAAACATTTATGCCTGATTTTGCTGCACTTTCCATTACTAGGCCAAGCGTTGAGATATAGGTGTAAAAGCGCGCACCTATATCTTGAATATCGTAAATGATTATATCAACTCCCTCCAACTGAATATCGGTTGGTTTGCGATTGTTTCCGTAAAGACTTATTACTTTTGGAAGGGTTTTGATCTGACCATCATAATTAACTTTTTCCCCAGCAGCGGCTTCACCGAACAACCCATGTTCAGGAGAAAAAATCACTTTTATAGTAATATTTTTTGTCCTCATGAGACGTTCAAAATTGGAAATACCTTTGCTATCTATTCCTGAATTATTTGTGACCAATCCAATATTCTTATTTGTGATTAATTCTATTTTTTCATCAAGAAGAACATCAAGGCCTAGCTTTACAGATGATAGATTGACCATGGGTTTTTCTTTTTGGTCATTATTTTGAACTTGGTGAATAGATTGAGGGGTTTGCGATTGTTTCGCACAAGAGATAAGGATAGTAAATCCTATAATGAAAAATTTAGGTCTCATTTTAAAAGCGTAAACTTCTTATTTACTATTTTATCTCCTTGAGATAGGTACACTATATAAACACCGGAAGGAGCTTTATTTCCATTTTTTATTAAACCGTTCCAGTTGAAACGCTGAATTTTTGTTGGAAGCGATAGAGCAGACATCTTAAACACTTCTCGCCCCAATAAATCTGTAATTGTCAAAAAAGCAATTGGGGAAATTTCTTTTACCTTGAACTCTATAGATATTGAATTATTGGACGGATTGGGATACAATGCAGAAATACTTAATCCGTCCGGAGTAATTGGATCGTAATCGATAACTGATGCGATTGGCGCCTCTAGAAACTGTAAAGCTTCTTTCATAATGTCGGTTCGAACTTTTTCAGGATAAATTGATTCAAATCCCACAGAAAGATAAATAATCCCAGAAGGTGTTTTGCTATTGAGAAAGTTTCCCCTGAACGCTATTCCAGCACCGCCCCTTTTTTCATAATCTACACCCCTATATTTCAAAATACTTACTGCATCTCCAGCAGGTTTAATCCCATCAGGCCAATCAACATCATAATTTCCATTTTCACCGTTATCAAAATTAAATGTATAGCCATTAAATAGAGAATTAGGAACTCCTTCAATTTCATATACCCCGCTAGTTCCACCAGCAGCATCGCTTACATATTCTGCTTTTAGAATGTTTTCATAAAATATCCTGTCAGAATTATTTCCTTTTTCAGACATATCGTAACCTATCTCTGAACCTGAAACTAAAAGTCTACCACCATTTAAGATATAGTCTTGAACTAAAGCTTTTTCTTTTTCATCAAAAGCAGAAGTTGCTGCGCCTTCTTCGCCTAAAATCCAATCCACTATTTCATAGTTATTTAATTTTATTTTTTCATTAATAATTGCCTCATTTGAAGCTCCATCAAATGAATAGCCATTAATATAAATTGCATTGCCATGTTCAAGGATAAAATCAAAAGTATTTGTTGTTCCAGTTACACGATCAAATCCATTCACGATTAATACTTTAGAGTTGGCAGGTGAAGGAGTAGACCCAAGTAATTCTGTAAATTCACTAAATCCAAATTGATTTGAGGCTCGAACCTTATAGAAATATGGAGTGTTATCTTTTAAGCCTTGAATTAAAATTGGACTTTTTAAAAACTTCCCAACTATACGTCCTTGGGTTGAATCTGAAATAATTTCAACCACTTCGTAGTCTATCGCATTTTCATCATTAGAAAAATTAACACTCACCATACCACCCCCTAAGCTCTCAACAAAATAATTTGCCGGTATCGATGGACTGGATTTGATTGTAATTTTGTCTCTAAGGGCACCCCACAGTTCATTGTAGCCATCATCGTAACCTAGTGCCCATATTCCAATCCCACCGAGATTTTTTGCGTTTACAAAGTCATATTTTTTTGATAGAGATAAGCTATCATCATACCAAGTTTGGATCCAGTCCGGATTTTGAAATCTATACCATGGGGTTTGCGATGAAGCATCCCACTTTTTTCCATAAGAAAGCGCTTTTGCCTCAGCAGAAGAAAACAGCTCCGCAGAACCTGTACCTGTAGTATTGGAACCTTTTTCTCCCGATAAGGATGGCCAAGAATAGCCATAGTAAGGGACGCCGAGTATTATTTTATCCAGATTATTTTCTGTAACAGATAGGTAGGTATTAATCGTGTTCGATACGTTATATGAGCCACCTGTAAGTGGTGCTACAGGACCGGTAAGAGTGCTTCCTTTCCAATGGTAGTCGTATCCCATAATGAAGAGTCCATCACTTTCATTGGCAAGGGATTTAAAGTCCCAAGCATTGTTCCAGTCAACAGCAGGCGTAGCTAGTGTAACTTGCGCATTTGGAATTGATGACCTTAAAGATGAGCGCAAGTCCTTAACAAATTTAATTAAATTTAATTTTTGACTTTCAGGAAATGATTCAAAATCAATATTTACACCATCGGCACCAGCGCGCTCAATTTCAAATTTCAAATTATCGATTAAACGCTTTCTGTTTTCATTGCTGCTGAGAAGCGTCTCAAGCTTGGTCTTTGAAAAAAGAGTAACCGTTAAAACAACCTCAACACCATTATCATGTGCCTTATTAATTAAATCGGTTGCAGGCCAACCATGAAGATCAATTAATTCACCATTTTCATCTGACTCAGCAGAAAAGTATGCTATGGTTGAAAGAAGTTCAAAATTATAATTTTGCCATTTTGTTCCTTGCCAGTAGGGGTGATAGCCAAAAACCTTTCTTGAGGTATTTTTGTTGATTTGTGTAATTGGATTTGCAGGTTCGGAGTATGTCTTATAAAGCGGTTCAACAAAATTTTCATTATTGTATTCAAGTTCTAGCTGGTGAATACCTTTGTAGGTTTGTTGGGATATCCCAAAAGAAAAAATAAACAGAAAAGCTAATCTTATATAATTAACAAAGTGAAAATATATTTTCAATTGTTTCTCGTTTTCGTATTTCACTAAAGGAAGATTTGTCTAATAAAATTTCAGCAGATCTCGGACGGGTATTAAAGTTATGTGACATTGAGTAGCCATATGCACCAGCATCCATAATAGCAATTAAGTCGCCCTGAGCCACAAATGGAAATTGTCGATCTGTAGCAATTCTATCGGTATTTTCACAAATTTGACCTGTAAAATCGACTGTAATTTCGTTATCCCCATGATCACCAACCTTATACATTCGATGCTTGGCGCCATAAAGAGCTGGCCGCATTAACGTCTCCATTCCTGCATCAATGCCTATAAAATTTTTATAACTCTCCTTCAAGCCAGTCACGCTAGAGATAATAAATCCAGTATCAGCTATTATTGATTTACCAGGTTCAAGCCAGAAGGAGGGCGCAGAACCTTTATCAGGGTAAGCCGAGTAATAGATCCTTGATAGATTTGCAAACATTCTATCAAAGTCTAAGGCTGCTTCTTCATCTTGATAAGGAACACCGAATCCTCCACCCATACTTATATATTCAAAATTTATTTGAAGCTCGGTTTCAATTCGTTTAGCATTATCTAAAATAGCAGAGAGTACTTCGGAGAAAAATTTTTCATCCAAATTTCCGGATCCGCACATACATTGCAACCCAAAGCGCTTAATTCCGAGATCCATCGCATTTTTGTAGGCTTTAATTATCTTTTCAGCAGGTATTCCAAACTTAGCATCTCTACCACCTGTAATTATACCTGAATAAGACCCTCCGCCAAACCCAGGGTTCATTCTAAATGATAGTCGCTCGGGAATACCAATCTTTTTTAGTCTATCTAGCGAAGTAAGGTCGTCAAGATTAATATTGCAGCCTTTATTAAGGGCCTCTGTTAAATCTGTTTCAGATTCATAGTTACCCGTATATATGCATTTTGATGGGTTAATTCCTGAAAGTTCTGCAGCATAAATTTCACCAGGACTTGAACAATCTCCTCCAATATCTGAAAATGATTCACGCATGACGCGAATTAAGTGAGGATTGCTGTTTGATTTAATTGCGTAGCAAATATGAAAATTATCAAAGCTTTTTGATAGTGCGCTGCTCAGCGTAATAACATTGTCATGAATTCTCTGCTTATCATAAACATACAACGGTGTTCCATATTTATCTGCAATGCTAGATAAAAGCTTTTTATTTTTGATGACTTCTCTTAATGGGTGCATTATTATATGAAATTTATTGTTAATTTAATAAGTAATCCTTATTCAAAATTATTCCTAAGTGGGTAGGATTTACTAATTAATTTTAATAATGAAAGAAACTAAAAAATTATCAAGCAAATGGGTACTTTTATTCATCTTTTTTATGTACTCGTTTGTTCTTGTATACGTAGTTTATTATCTATACAAATACCGTTGGATATTTTAGTTTAGAAGTATAAGAAAATTCTTTGGGAGAATAATTAGCCATGTTTGATGAAAGTACTTATATAATTAGAAGAAGAGCGCTTAGCGATCAAATCAATGAAGGAGTAATTCTTCTTTTAGGAAATATGCCAGTTCCAATGAATTACTTATCAAATACTTTAAGATTTCGTCAGGACAGTAATTTTTTATATTACAGTGGCTTAGATCATCCAAACTTAAATATGGTGATTGACGTGCCTAGCGGAGAAACCACCTTATTTGGAGATGATATTGATATTGATGACATAGTCTGGGAAGGTGAAAGAATTACTGTAAAAAAAATGTCGGAATTAGCTGGAATCGAGCACGTTGAAAAGAATTCTTTTCTGAGTCAATTTTTATCCACTAAAAATAAAATACACACACTACCAAACTATAGAGAAGATCAAAGATCTTTTCTGCGGTCGATAATCAACTCACAAAACTTTTCCTCATCCAAAGAATTAGTAGTCAATGTCATTAAGCAGCGTTCAATAAAATCAAAAGAAGAGGTTGCGGAAATAGAATTAGCCTTGGACGTAACAGCTGAAATGCACAAAATTGCTATGAAGTATACTCGTCACGGAGTAACAGAGCAATCTATTGTAGGCAAGATAGAGGGCTATGCTCTTGAAAAAGGACGAAGAATGGCGTATCCTGTAATCTTTACTGTAAACGGAGAAATTCTCCATAATAACGTTTATACAAATACAATGGAATCCGGTCAATTAGCTCTAAACGATTCTGGCTCAGAGTCTCCGCTATATTATGCGAGTGACATAACTAGGACTTTTCCAGTCAGCGGCTATTTCTCAGATATCCAAAAACAGATTTACAACCTAGTACATGATATGCAAAAGGTTGCTCTTGACTTCTGTAAGCCAGGCACCTCATACAAAGAAGCTCACCTTGCTTCAGCTAAAAAAGCTGTTGAAGGTTTGACCGAAATGGGTATTATGTCTGGCAGTCCTGATGATGCTGTAAAAGAAGGGGCGCATGCTCTTTTTTTTCCTCATGGGCTAGGGCACATGCTAGGGCTTGACGTGCATGATATGGAAGGTCTTGGCGAAGATCTTGTAGGATATCATGATGAAGCAAATAGAAGTGATCAATTTGGCTTGGCATACTTAAGGCTTTCAAAAGAACTTGTTCCCGGTTTTGCTTTAACGGTTGAACCTGGAATCTATTTTATTCCCCACTTAATGAATAAATGGAAAAGTGAGAACAAACATTCAAATTTTATAAATTACAATGCATTGGAAGATTTTGAAAACTTCGGAGGTATTAGGATTGAGGATAATATACTTATTACTGATGAGGGTTACCGTATGCTAGGTCCACACATACCAAAGACGGTAGATGATATAGAATCTCTAATGCAATCATGAAAAAAATTATTTGGTTATTTTTATCTTCTTTTGGAATAATGTTTGCAGTTTTATCTTGGCTACAAGAATCAGGATTTCTTCCATCGGATTTGGGCTCCGCTAAAGGATTTCTTGCAATTATCTTTGGAACAATTCTTTATTTTTTCATTCCTTCTAAAATATCTTGAATAAGAATTATTAATTTTGTCGGACGTATTTGTAACACCACCGCCCACAATTTCTACTGAATCAGTTCTTGATTTCCTTTACAATCATTATGGTTTCTCTGCATCAATTGAAAAGCTTTCAAGTGATAGGGATTTAAATTTTAAAGTTTCATCTAAAGAAAAAACTTACGTGATGAAGATTGCAAATTCTTCTGAAGATTTTAAAGTCCTAGAAATGCAAAATAATGCACTGAGGTTCATTGCCTCTCAAGATGAAAAAATTGAAGTGCCTCTCCCTATTGAATCAAATCAAAAAAAAGATATAACGATTATCGAAGATCCTAGTGGAAAATACCATGCGCGACTATTGACATATATCGAGGGCGATTTCCTTAAAGATGTAGAGCCAGACAATCAAATGCTGTTTTCCGTAGGGCAATTCTTAGGTAGAATAGATCAAATTTTGACAGGTTTTAATCATCGATCAGCTGCGAGGACGTTCATTTGGGATGCTGCTCAAGTTAATGTACTGAGTCGTCAGATTAATCAGAGCGAGGATGATAGGTTGTTGATTGAGTTTTTTATTAAGACCTATAAAGAAAATGTCTTTTATCATATTGATGAATTATCAAAAGGTATTATTCACAATGATGGAAATGATCATAATGTTATAATTGGCTCAAATGGTAAAATAAAAGGGATAATAGATTTTGGTGATATGGTATTTTCTTTGCAGGCTCTAGAGCCAGCGGTATGTATGGCTTATATTGCTATGAATAATAGGAAATCTTTTGAACTTATTGCTTCTCTGCTGAAAGGATACTGCTCAGCAAAAACTCTTTCAGACAAAGACCTTTGCTCTGTGGTATATTTAATGTGTTTGAGGATGTGTGTAACAATTAATATGTCAGTGTATCGTAAAAAACTTTTCCCTAATAATGACTATATATCAATTTCTGAGGACAGCGCCAGAAATTTTCTTAATAATATGACGAATGACAGTATCCATAAATGGTCAGGCGATCTTTGTGAATATGTTAAATCATAATCAAATTTTACAGCTAAGAAAAAAATACCTAAGTCCATCTTTGAGTTTATCGTATGATAGCCCTTTACATATTATTAGAGGAAAGGCGCAGTATCTCTACGACACCAAAGATAATAGATACCTAGATGCTGTAAACAATATTCAACATGTAGGTCATTGCCATCCTAAAGTAGTTGTTGCAGCGCAAGAGCAGTACGGGATTTTAAATACAAATACACGCTATTTAGATGAAACTGTAGTTAGCTATGCTAAAGATTTGACGAGCTATTTACCTGAGGACTTAAATGTTTGTTTTTTTACAAACTCAGGAAGTGAGTCAAACGATCTTGCTCTCAGGTTAGCGCGGAATATAACGCAATCAAGGGAAACAATAGTTCTGGATGGGGCGTACCATGGACATGTCTCTTCGCTCATTGAAATCAGTCCATATAAGCACAATTCAAAGGGTGGAAGCGGACCTCCAAGCTATGTTCATACACTGCCAATACCTGATGCTTACCGAGGAAAGTATCGCGGACATAAAGCGCTTAATGGCTATCTTGAAGAGTTAAAAAAAATATTATTATCTATTAAAAAAGATGGAAAAAAATTATCTGCATTTTTTGTTGAACCAATAATGGGTTGCGGAGGACAACTAATCCTCCCTGACAAATTCCTTAAACAGTCTTTTGATCTGGTTAGAAACGAGGGAGGAGTATGTATTGCGGATGAGGTTCAAATAGGTTTTGGGAGAGTTGGGTCAAATTTTTGGGGCTTTGAAACTGCAGATGTTCAGCCAGACATTGTTACAATGGGAAAGTCAATGGGTAATGGTCATCCTCTATCTGTTGTAGTAGCAAAAAAAGAAATCGCAGATAAGTTTAATAATGGAATGGAGTATTTTAACTCTTTTGGCGGTAACCCTGTTTCGTGTGCTGTTGGAAAAGCAGTGCTAGATGTTATTAGAGAAGAAAAGATGCAAAAAAATGCATACAAGGTTGGAAAATATTTATTGAAACAATTGAAACAATTACAAGAAGAATTTCCATTAATTGGACAGGTACGCGGAAAGGGATTATTCATTGGTATTGAATTAATCAAAAACACAGCTAAACTCACTCCAGCTAGTAAAGAAGCTGAAAAAGCTGTGAATGCAATGATGCGAAAAAAAATTCTTTTAAGTACTGATGGTCCAGATCGTAACGTAATTAAGATTAAACCACCCATGGTTTTTAATTCTGAAAATGCCGATGAATTAGTATTAAAACTTTCAGAGGTTTTAAGTAATATTGAGCATGAATAAAAAAATAATTCATTTATTTTTACCCATTTTACTCATACTGATTTCATGCGAAAAACACGGAAAATATGAATGGGAGAATCCATCGATTTTTTCCATTAACAAACTTCCACCTAAAGCGCACTTTGTTGCTTATGAAACTGAAAAACTTGCTCAAATAAATAACCCTCTTGAATCTAAAAACTATATTTCTTTGAATGGTCAATGGAAATTCAAATTCTCAAAAACTATTAAAGACAGACCCGATGATTTCTTTGAAATGGGTCATAATGATACTAATTGGGATAAAATAATAGTTCCAGGGAGCTGGGAACTCCAAGATTGGTCATATCCAATATATTTAGATGAAGAATATCCATTCCCAGTAAATCCACCATTCATCCCTCACAAAATGAACACCGTGGGTTCATATAAAAAAAGAATGAAAATTCCCCAAGAATGGCTAAAAAAAGATGTCTTCTTGAGATTGGGCAGTGTGAGATCAGCATGCTATGTCTGGTTCAATGGAAAATATGTTGGATATGCTCAAGGGTCAAAAACACCATCAGAGTTTGACGTTACTGAATTCATACAGACTGGTGATAATCAAGTAGCAATCGAGGTTTATCGTTATTCAGATGGATCATACCTTGAAGGGCAAGATACATGGAGAATAAGCGGACTGGAACGAGATGTCTCAATCTATGCCAGAGATAAAATTAGGGTTGATGATTTTTCAATTAACGCATCATTGAACGATTCATACAGTGAAGGTTTATTTTCAATTGAGGTTGATATACTAAATTCACTCAAAAAAGATAATAAAATAAGTCTCCGCGCAAAACTTTATGACCCAATGAGACGCAACAGAACTATTTTTGACTCAACTAAGTTTGTAGGTATTGATTCTCTTTCAACTTTATCAATAAACCATAAAGTTCGTAGGGTGAAAGCCTGGAGCGCAGAAACGCCCTATTTATATAAACTCCAGCTCTACTTAATGAAAGACGATAAGCTAGTAGAGACCTTCACCCATCAGGTTGGCTTCAGAAGAGTAGAGATTGAAAATGGCAAGTTATTACTAAATGGAAGTCCGTTAATTATACGTGGAGTAAATCGGCATGAATGGGACCCTCATTCAGGAAGGACTGTATCTGAAGAGTCGATGATAAAAGATATAAAACTCATGAAGCAAAACAATATTAATGCTGTTAGAGCTTCTCATTACCCTAATCATGAACGCTGGTATGAGTTGTGTAATGAGTACGGCCTATATGTAGTAGATGAGGCAAATATTGAATCCCATGGAATGGGGAAGCACCCCAAAGGGTTTGGCTATATAGCTGATGATCCGGTATGGCTAAATCAATGGCTTGATCGTGGAAATAGAATGTACGAAAGAGATAAAAATCAACCCTCAATCATTATGTGGTCAATGGGAAATGAAGCTGGAGATGGAAAAAACTTTGTTGAATTGTATAATTTTTTGAAGTCTAAAAAGGACTCTAGACCAGTAGTGTATGAGCCAGCCAAAGAGAAAGGTCATACAGATATCGTTTTTCCGATGTATGAGTCTGTTGAAGAGATAAATCAATATGCTGAATTAAATAAAGATAAACCACTCATTTTGTGTGAATATGCACATGCTATGGGAAACAGCGTAGGAAATTTAATTGATTATTGGGATGCAATCGATAGCCATGAATCTCTTCAAGGTGGCTTTATTTGGGATTGGGCAGATCAGGTTCTTGCTAAAACAGATAAAAACGGCACGGATTATTGGGGATACGGTGGAGATTTTGGTATTGAATTTGCTGAGAATGACTCAAATTTTTGTGCAAATGGACTTGTAAGTGCAGATAGAATTTTAAATCCCCATGCTCATGAAGTTAAAAAGATTTACCAGCCAATTACTTTTAAGCCACTGGATTTAAAAAAAGGGGTTATCAAAATTACGAATAGTTATAATTTTTTAAATTTCGATAATGTTGATTTCACCTGGTATATCAAAGCAGATAATAAAACCATTTCCTCTGGAAAACTGAGCACGTTAAAATTGAATCCGGGTCAATCAAAAGATATATTTTTCAACACATCAAATATAGTTATTAGGCAAGGGGTGAGGTATTTTCTTACAATTGAAGCAAAGACTAGAAATGCTAAACCGTTGATTCCAAAAAAACATATAATTGCTTGGGAACAATTCGAACTTCCTTTTTATAAACCACTTACAATCAAAAGCGATGATTCTAATTCTAGGATGAGTTTATCCGAAACTCCAGATGAAATTAAAGTTTATGGTCCGAGCTTTAGCATAGCATTCAATAAAAATTCAGGTTTTCTAGAAGACTATATTTTTGAAAATTTAAATTATTTACAAAAACCCATTGCTCCATTTTTTTGGAGAGCACCAAATGACAATGACCTTGGAAACAAAATGCCTAGTCGTACTCAAATATGGAAAGATGCTGGAAATAGAATGGAGCTAATTGGTTTATCTAGTGACAAAAATAATAGCAAAATAATAATCAATAGTACACACAGAGATAGTACTTCAAAGACAAACATTGAAACAGAATATATCGTTGATAGCGATGGAGCAATTAAAATCAAAAGACAAATTGATGTTGAAAGTAAAAGCCTTCCAGAGATTCCAAGAATAGGAATTAAATTCACTTTACCTGGAGACTTTAAGGAGATTCATTGGTTTGGTAGGGGTCCGCACGAATCTTATTGGGATAGAAAGCAATCTGCTGCAATTGGATTTTATAAAGGCTTGGTTTGGGATCAGACTTTTCAATATGTAAGACCCCAGGAAACGGGGAATAAAACAGATGTTTACTGGATGGCATTGGAAAGCAATGAAATTGGATTAATGGCAGTTGGTTTGCCACAATTTGATGGTAGTGTTCATCAATATCCATACGAGGATTTAGATTATTATCCAGGTTCACAAAAACACGGTAAGCTTGATATTAGTTCTAAAAATCAAACAGATTGGCTAATTGATTATGGACAAATGGGTGTTGGAGGTGATAATAGTTGGGGTGCAAAGCCAATGAAAAAATATACTTTATATCCCGGATATTATGAGCATTCATTTATATTGATCCCTTACAAAGTAGGTGCAGATTTAAATAAGCTCTCAAAAAGAAGAATCTAATTAAAATAATCTTGAGGAATATCCAATGAATACAATTTCAATTGTAACATTTGTATTTGCAACTCTGTCCGTAGCTTTTTTTACATACAGAATTGTTCAAAAAATGAAAAAATCTGATAGCGCTACTGAGGAGTATTTTACTGGTGGGCGGGCTTTGTCTTGGCCGGTTGTAGCAGGATCTTTATTGCTTACCAACCTTTCAACAGAGCAATTGGTTGGCTTAAATGGTGATGTATTTGGAGACAAAGCTCTAGTTGGTTTAGCGTGGGAAGCCTTAGCAGCATTTGCGATGATTGCAACTGCACTAGTTTTTTTACCACGGTATTTAGCGAGCGGGTTCACAACAACCCCAGCTTTTTTAGAAAAAAGATTTGATAAGACAACCAGATCGATGGTTTCAGGTTTATTTCTCTTTGGCTATGTTACGGTTTTGCTGCCTGTAGTTTT
>CERR01029353.1_pt1 | contig 18416 bp, 17 predicted proteins | sample 530841 | NCBI WGS metagenome assembly CERR01 (sample SAMEA2621021, study PRJEB7988) | marine metagenome | biome: marine biome (ENVO:00000447); feature: surface water layer (ENVO:00002042); material: "saline water (ENVO:00002010), including plankton (ENVO:xxxxxxxx)" | depth 5 m | reverse complement strand
TTGAAAATCTAAATATTACTTCTACTCAGAAGAAGTGTCAGTTTCTATCTCGACATGATGCCTAATCACTTCTTCAATAATGAAACGTAGAAACTTTTCACTGAACACAGGGTCTATACCTGCTTCTTCAGCTAGTTCTCTCATACGTTTTACTTGTGCAGCTTCTCTTTCTTTATCTTCGGCTGGCAAGCCGTTCTTAGCTTTATAAACACCTACCTGGTGAGTGATTCGGAATCTTTCAGCGAGTAGATGGATGAGAGCAGCGTCAACATTATCAATACTTGATCGATATTCTTCCAGTAAGTCTTTATTGTCTTCCATTGCCTTCTCCTGATAAGAGTGCAGCTAAAAATTTATTTCTTATATAAGCGTATTACCTGAGATGAAAATGAGCACCAATTGGAACTAGTCTCTCTCTTCTAGCAAACGTTTATACAATGAGGCACGCATGGAGATACCACTAACCCTTACCGACTATCTCAACAGGGCTGAACTCGTATACGGAGATCAAATTGCCGTGGTGGATGAACCCGATCAACCAGCAAAGCCTTTAAAAGAGCTTACATATAAAGAACTCAGCAACTCAGCTCGAGGTTTGGCTGCAGGGCTTGATGAACTCGGAATAGAACTAGGTTCACGGATAGCAATGGTTTCACAAAATTCTGCCAGGATGCTCATCTTTCTATTTGGGACCAGTGCATTCGGAAGAATCGGAGTCCCAATAAACTTCAGACTCAATAAAGAAGAAGTTGCCTACATAGTTGAACATTCTGGAGCGGAAGTTCTCCTAGTTGACCCTGAGTTAAAAGAAGACCTTGCAGACATCAATGTAAATCATTTATTTGTTCTAGGCGAAGAGTCGGACCACCTATTTGAAAATACCAACACTCCTGAAACCTGGACTCCAGATGAAAATGCCACAGCAACCATCAACTACACAAGTGGCACCACAGCCCGTCCCAAAGGCGTGGAAATGACCCACAGAAACTTATGGTTAAACGCCGCAATTTTTGGATGGCAGACCGGCGTTAATCATCGAGAGATTTACCTTCACACACTTCCCATGTTCCACTGCAACGGTTGGGGCATGCCTTATGCAATTACCGGCATGGGAGGGAAACACATAGTTTTAAGAAAAGTTGATGGATTAGAAATCCTAAAACGCATCGCAGAGCATAATGTCACTCTGCTCTGCGGAGCTCCAGCCGTAATAGCATCAATACTCGAAGCTGCAAGCGAATGGGACGGGGAAATCCCCGGAAACGGAACGATGCGAATAGTTGTTGCGGGAGCACCACCCCCAACTAAAACAATAGAAAGAGTCGAAACAGAACTGGGATGGGAATTCATTCAAATTTATGGGCTAACCGAGACAGCGCCATTTGTAACCATGAACCGGACTCGCCCAGAATGGGACAATAAAACGCCGCAAGAACGAGCCGCTTTACTTTCAAGCGCAGGAAGCCCAGCGCTTGGAATAGAAGTCTCCACCTCGCCAGATGGCGAACTGTTAGTAAGAGGCAACCACATTCTAAAAAGCTACTGGCAACAACCCGAAGCAACGGAAGAAGCGTTAGCGGACGGATGGTTCCACACAGGTGACGGAGCGACAATCGGAAAAGATCAGTACGTGACAATCACAGATCGAAAAAAAGACGTAATTATTTCCGGTGGTGAAAACATTTCATCAATTGAAGTCGAAGATGTTCTTTTCTCTCACCCATCAGTCGCTGAAGTCGCTGTGATAGGAGTACCAGATGAAAAATGGGGCGAAACTGTGAAAGCTCTCGTCGTTCTTTCGGAAAACGAATCAGCAGATGAACAGACATTGATCTCGTACTGTCGGGAAAATCTTGCTCACTACAAATGTCCTACATCAGTCGATTTCCTTGAAGAACTAGCGCGAACCACCACGGGTAAATTGCAGAAATTTAAACTACGCGAGCCTTACTGGAAAGACATGAAGCGGCAAATCAACTAACAAAAACCCTTTAAAAACAATCTTTTTAAAATATTAAATTTTACGAAAATATGAAATTTCCTCAAAAGTTGCCACTTATGCCTTTCAGACATAGCGTTTATTTACCGTTAACGGTCGAATAGGAAAAGCCTATTTGAATATCCCAGTTAATTGGAGGGGAATTACTTATGACCAGCAAGTTCGTAAAACTACTTGCAGTAGCACTAGCCATTGGCGTTGTTGCAGCTGCTTGTGGTAGCGATGAAGAAGAAGCACCAGCAGCGGCACCTGCTACAACAGCAGCAGCCGTAGCTACAACAGCGCAAGTCGAAATGGTTGCTGACGGAAGTCTTCTTGACACCGTTCAAGCCCGTGGAACCTTGCACTGCGGAGTAAGTGGAAGCGCTGTTGCATTCTCAGAAACTCAAGCTGACGGCTCAGTAACCGGCTTTGATGCCGACTACTGTCGTGCCGTAGCAGCCGCAGTTCTTGGAGATGCAAACGCAGTTAAGTTCACTTCTCTAACAGCATCAGAGCGTTTCACCGCCGTACAAAGTGGCGATGTTGACGTACTGATTCGTAACACAACTTGGACTCAAAGCCGTGATACCGATGTAGGTATGGACTTTGGACCAACAACTTATTATGACGGACAGCAGCTTATGGGCCGCGCTTCCGATGGGTTTACAGCAAACTCCGGAGCAGCTGACCTTGAAGGCGCAGTCGTCTGCACAAACGCAGGAACAACAACTGAAAAGAATGTTTCTGAATACGCATCTCTTGCAGGTGTAAATATCACACTCAAGACATTCGAAACCAGTGACGAATACTGGCAAGGATTTATCGATGGAGCTTGTGACATTTCAACAACTGACGGATCGGCTCTCGTGGGTCGTAAAGTTAAACAGCAACCTGCCGATGAGGAATGGGTGATTTTCCCAGCTACTCCAATATCCAAGGAGCCTCTAGGACCTACCTACGGTCAAAATGACTCAAAGTGGGCAGATGCAGTGAACTGGACCGTTTATGCAACAATTATTGCTGATGAATACGGAGTAAACCAAAGCAACGTTGACTCAGCAGTTAAAGAAGGAGAGCTTGGACGTCTACTAGGTGGTGACGGTGAACTCCAGACCACTATGGGACTAAGCGCCGACGCTTTCCATCAAGTGATCAAACAAGTCGGTAACTACAGCGACATTTACAACAGAAACCTCAACCCAGTAGGTCTCTACCGTGAAGGTTCTGCTAACGCTGGCTGGAAAGATGGTGGATTAATTTATGCTCCACCAGCACGATAAGTAAAACTCTTATCTTTAAATAAAGTCCTAATGGCCCAAGGTGAATTTCACCTTGGGCCTAGGACTTTTTTACTTATACAGAGACTCCAGTATTTGCTATGATTTCCATAACCCAGTCTCAGGTTTAAGCGAAAAGAAAACCTATGCAATCATCTGCAGAAGAAAAATCAAGCACACTAAAAGCAGTCTCGCAAAGAGTCCCTATATGGCGCGACGTAGTTGTAATAAAATGGGTCACGCAATTAGCTCTACTAGCGGTAGTGGTTTCTTCTCTCTGGTTTTTAGCTGGACAAGCCGGCGACAATCTTCAAGCCAGAAATATAAATACCGGTTTTGATTTTCTTGAACGCCCACCCGATATTCAACTAAGCGAAGGTATCGACACCTCTCCTGCAACTGGCGGCAGAGCCCTTTGGGTAGGAATGGTTAACACCTTACGTATGGCCGTAGTAGGAATAATTTTTGCAACTTTTCTTGGAGTAATAGTTGGATTAGCTCGCCTTTCAAACAACTGGCTTATCAAGCGTCTAGCAGGCTTATGGATTGAGACCTTGAGAAACGTGCCACTTCTAGTCCAAATGATTTTCTATTTCGCTGTTTTAACCGCTCTACCCCGTGTGAGTCTTGATTCAGGACCTATAAATGGGTGGTTCCATGTATCAAATAAAGGCATTTCAATGCCGAGAGTTTTTATATCTGATGGCTTCTACCAATGGATTACCGTTGTTGGCGTTGGTTGTATAGCTGCGTACTTCGTAAGAAAACAGAGACTCCGAAAACAAGACCTAACAGGTGAAGACACACACGCGATTTCTTGGTCGTTTTTAACCGTCTGCGCTTTTGCGATTATCGGAATTTTTGTTCACCCTGTATTCAGTTTTATTGGTGAAATATTTTCAGGTTTAGCTACTCTTTTCGAGAACATACCGACGTCAATAATAAAGATTCTCTTATCCGTAATTGTTGCTTTTTTTGCTGCTCGCTGGATTCGAAACTTCTTCGCTAGTCGCAGAAGCGCCACCGGACATCTTTCTTTAATCGATGATGATATTTTTAGAATGATTTTTGTCGGCACCGGCGCATTAATAGCAATTATCCTCGTTGTTAGTTGGACTGGAATATCTTCATGGATTCTAAACAGCGGCCGCGACCTCTTTCACATGCTCGAAGCTAAATTCGAAGTAGACGGTGCCGCTCGCCCGTTTGACGCCATGAAGCCCGACATAGTCAAACCGGGGAAATTTGCTAACTATGGTACAAGCGGACTAACAATGACTCCTGGATTCGCAGCGGTTTTCTTTGGTGTGGTTTTTTACACTTCTGCTTTTGTCGCAGAAATCATAAGAGGTGGCATTCTTGCTGTTCCTAAAGGACAAATCGAAGCAGCAAACGCTGTTGGATTAAGCAGAGGTCAATCTCTTCGTCATATTGTCCTCCCTCAGGCAATAAGAATCATCCTCCCACCCATGGGGAATCAATATCTGAATCTTACGAAAAATACATCACTTGCAATAGCAGTCGGTTACAGCGACATCGTTCAGGTCGGTCAAACGGTATACAACCAGACCGGTAAATCACTTCCTGTAATGGCAATATGGATGCTCTTCTACCTCTCCTGTTCATTAACAATTTCTGTGATAGTTAACTACTACAACGTCCGAATGAAAATCGTGGAGCGATGATGAACTTAAAAAAATACACTTCACGAAACCAATTTAAAACGACTCCATTAACAGAGCCGCCTGACGGCGAACTTCCTCCTAAAGTGCCTGTGCTTTCTCCCACTGAATGGCTAAAAGCCAATCTTTTCTCTAATACTTTTAATTCAATTCTCACGATTCTCTCGACAGCAGCCATTCTTCTAATTATTCGCGGATTGCTCAGCTTCATTTTCAACCCTCTCAGACAGTGGTCAGCTACCGCAACAAATATGCGTCTACTAATGACGCAGGCATACCCCGAACATCAATATGCAAGGATTTGGGTCAGTCTGGGATTTCTATTGTTCCTTACAGGAATATCGCTGGCTTTCTGGCGCGCCGGAAGAAGGGTCCTTATTTCCCAGGTCGGAAAACGTCTACTCGCAATCGGAGCTTTCATACTGTTAGTAACTCTTCTAGCCCCTTTTAGCAATAAAGCAACAATAATCTGGCTGGCAATAGGAGTGATGGTCGCAGGAAGCGGTTTCTTATTAAAATCCGCCCAGGAACATCAAACCACCAGCTCCATGACACTACTTTCTGGAGTTTTCTTCTTAGCTATTCTTTCACTCTGGGTCATTCCTTACGGACACCACAGCTACATATCAACTAGAACACCAAAGATCCTTGCTGAACCGGGAACAGTAGCGATGACAACCAAACTTCCCTGGACAATAATGTTGGCAGTTGCTATTTGTTCATATTTTCTTGGCTCTCTCATTAGAAATAAAATCGACGAAAGTAAAGGTAAAGCTCTCCTCTCTACGACTTGGTTGATTTCGCCACTTTTCCTTCTTTTCCTAGTTCTTAGAGATCCGGACTTTGATACTGGACACCTTTTCTCAACGGACATACCGATATTTCTATTTTTCTCAATTGTCGGTTCAGTTCTTCTACTTTGGTTAACAAAGCCAGATATTGGAGAAAAAGGAAGAGTGATTTCTACTGCAATTCTTTTTGTTGGCTTTGCAACATTTTTATTCCAGATGCTCATGATTGTCAGAATTTTGACTCTGGTGTTAGCTTTTTTCGCTCTAGCCGCTCCTACATTTAGTGGTCAAAAGCCGGCACGTATTAGATACGCCAAAGTGTGGATTGGAACGATGGTGATACTCTGTTGGCTGATAACCGCTATAAACACACCTTCCACAGCAAAAGTTCCTGGTGATTTCTTCATCGGAGGTTTCGCCATCACGTTAATGATTTTTTTCTTTACGATGGTTCTGGCTTTTCCTTTGGGCGTTCTTTTAGCTCTTGCCCGGACATCAAAGTTCCCGATTTTCCGAATGGTTTCAACTACTTTCATTGAATTCATCAGAGGTGTTCCTCTAATAACTATTCTTATCTTCTTTAGTGTCATGGTGCCGCTATTTTTACCTGATGGTATGGATCTGACTGAAATAGCAGCTGTAACTATCGCTTTCATAATTTTCGAAGCTGCATATTTAGCCGAGAATGTTAGAGGTGGGCTTCAGTCAGTGACACGCGGTCAACATGAAGCAGCTGAAGCAGTCGGAATGACAAATGCTCAAAAAACATTCTTTATAGTCCTCCCACAGGCCCTTAGAGTGGCCATTCCGCCGATGGTGGGGCAAATTATTGCCACTTTCAAAGAAACAGGTCTATTGGCGATAATTGGCATATTCGATTTTCTGTACATCGCTCGATCTGTAATCCCAGGGCAAACAGAATATATGGGCAGTACCAGAGAGAACTTACTATTCGTATCTCTTGTGTATCTAGTAATCTGTTTCTCCATGTCAAAAGCTAGTCAGCGGGTTGAAAAACGCGTTGGACTTGGCGAAAGGTAAAGTAAAAAAATGACTGATAACGAAACCACTTCCTCAATTAGAGGAGAACGCGATCTTGCAAACGCCCAAGACATTATCGTTTGCGAAGGAGTTTCAAAATGGTTCGGCGACTTCCAAGCTCTAAATAATGTCTCTGCAACGATTAAAGAGCAGGAAGTTGTAGTTGTTTTAGGGCCTTCTGGTTCAGGAAAATCGACATGGATTAGATGCATAAATAGATTAGAACAACACCAAGAAGGCCGAATAATGGTCGACGGTGTCGAGCTTTCAAACGATCTCCGCAATATCGAGAAAGTTAGATCAGAAGTTGGAATGGTTTTTCAAATGTTCAACCTTTTCCCTCACCTGACTGTCCGTGACAATGTCAGTCTTGCCCCTATTTGGGTGAGGAAGAAACCACGAGCCGAAGCGGAAGAGCAGGCATCATCTTTGCTGGAAAGAGTTGGTATCCCAGAGCAGGCCGACAAATTTCCTGGACAATTATCGGGTGGACAGCAACAAAGAGTTGCTATTGCACGTGCATTAGCAATGGAACCAAAAATTATGCTTTTTGATGAACCCACTTCAGCTTTAGATCCGGAAATGATTAAGGAAGTTCTAGACGTAATGAAAGAACTTGCGTTGTCTGGTATGACGATGATGGTTGTTACTCACGAAATGGGATTCGCGAAAGAAGTAGCTGACAAAATAATGTTTATGGAGGGTGGGCAAATAGTAGAGATCGGCACACCTGAACACTTCTTCACCAATCCGACCGAAGAACGAACAAAACTGTTCCTTTCGCAAATACTTTAGAAAACTCGTGAAAAGTTCGCTAAATGTTGAACCGCTAACGGGGGTACTGGGAGCTCGAATTTCGGAAATAGACATTAAAACCGGTCTGGATACAGAACTGCTTGCATCACTCAGGAATGCTATTTGTGATTTTGAAGTTGTGATAATTCCTGATCAAAGTCTCACGCCTAATGAGCAAGTTGAATTCAGTCACATGCTTGGCCCTTATTCCCCTGTCCCTTTTGTGAAGCCGATAAACGAGCACCCGGAAGTTATTAAAGTCGTTAAAGAAAATACAGAGCCAGAAGCTTTCAATTTTGGGGGTGTCTGGCATAGTGATTTCTCCTTCCTTTCTAAACCACCTGCATTCACAATTCTTTACGCAATAGATGTTCCAATGACTGGTGGTGACACAGTTTGGGCTTCTACCACTGCGGCTTATCACCACTTAGACGACAGCATGAAAAATCGTCTACATGAAATAACTGGAATACATTCTGCTAGTGCTTCTTACTCACCTGATCAGCAAGATCTTCATTCACAACTGTCAAATATGACTATCGAAACATCTGAAACAGCCAACTCAACACAAGAACATCCCCTCGTATGCAAACACCCCGAGACTGGAAAACCTTCGCTTTTTTTCAATCCAACTTATGTTCGAGGATTGAAGTGCCCTGAATCAGAAACCGGAAAAGAAGAAGATTTAATGAAATGGCTAAGTCAATGGACTACTGGAATTCAATTCACATTCCGACATAAATGGTCACCTGGTGACCTCGTCATTTGGGACAACAGGTCAACACAACACATCGCTCTGAACGACTATAAGGGAGCGAGAAGAGAATTGAATAGAACTACAGTCAGTCATTCAACCGCACCATCACCATACCGATCCTAAACTTTGTCTGTTTTTGGAATGCTACTTTTCTGCTAGTAATTCGATGAGAGAGGAAACATCTGACCTACTGTGACCTTTTTCCTGCAACTCAGCAAAAAAGCTGTCAACTAATGAAGTGACCGGCAAGTCAAAACTAATTCTTTCCGCTTCATCGAAAACTATGCCGAAGTCCTTTCTCATCCAATCAACTGCAAATCCGTGATTGAACTCGCCCGCAAGCATCGTTTCTGAACGATTACTTAGGTACCAAGATGCAGATGCTCCTTGGCTAATTGCTTGCAAGACTTTCTCAGTATCCAATTTTGAACGTTTCGCAAATTCCAACGCTTCTGACAAACCTTGTAATAAACCTCCAATACAGATCTGGTTCACCATCTTTGTTAACTGCCCATGGCCCGCTGGACCGACAAGAATAGAAATTTTTGAATAGATATCTATAACTGGTTCAATCTTTGCAAAAGCCTCTTGCGATCCTCCGCACATCACACTCAACTGGCCTGCCTCAGCTCCCGCCTGACCTCCCGAAATAGGAGCATCTACAAAACCTATACCCTTTTCTGCACAAGCTTCTTCTAACTCCTTGGCTAAAAACGCTGACGCAGTCGTATGGTCAACAAGAACAGACCCTGATGCCATTCCTTCTAAAACACCAGCTTCCCCATAAACAACTGAGCGGACATCATCGTCATTCCCAACACAAAGCATTACCACATCAGCACCCTGAGCAGCCTCGCAAGGTGTAGCTCCCAAAGAACCACCGTGCGTCTCTACCCATTTCTCAGCTTTAGATACGGTGCGATTATAAACCGTAGTATGGTTCCCAGCGTTGTGAAGATAACCGGCCATGGGGTAACCCATGACTCCTAGACCTATAAAGGCACATCTTGGCATCTATCTCTCCTTTTTACTTTTAAGTTTAAAATATCGACCGTAAGCTTTAATAGTTGTAAGTCTCTCATCATAAATGAGCTTGCATAAGGACAATAATTTAGGAGAATAATAATGGGCAACCTCTGTGAAGGTCGTGTAGCTATCGTTACTGGAGCGGGAAGAGGCATTGGGCGCGAACATGCGATCATGCTTGCAAGCCAGGGTGCAAAAGTGGTCGTAAACGATCTCGGTGGCGATATGGATGGATCCGGCAGTGACCTAAGCCCCGCACAAGAAGTAGTCAACGAAATAGTTGAAATGGGTGGCGAAGCAATCGTAAATGGCGCAAATGTAGCCGACTTTGCTGCTGCTGGTGAGATGGTTCAACAAGCAATTGACACTTGGGGACGGTTGGACATTTTGATCAATAACGCTGGAATTTTGCGTGACCGAATGATTTTTTCAATGTCTGAAGATGACTTCGATGCTGTTATAAATGTTCATCTTAAAGGGACATTCTCAACTGTTCATCACGCATCAGTATTCTGGCGGGAAACAGTAAAGGCTGGAGGCGAAGCCTTTGGAAGAATCATTAATACTTCTTCACCTTCCGGAATTTACGGCAACGTTGGTCAGGCAAACTATGGTGCAGCTAAAGCTGGTATCGCAGCATTTTCTGTTATCACAGCAATGGAACTGGTCAAATATGGCGTAACAGTAAACTGTCTTGCACCTGCAGCTTTCACACGTATGACCGCTGACCTACCAGGAATAGTTGGCACAGACGAAGGTGCTGAAGAAGCAATGAGTCCAAGATGGATTTCTGTAATCACTGCTTGGCTTTGCAGCGAAGCAGCTCAAAACGTAACAGGACGCGTTTTCGACGTTGTCGGGGAAAGACTTGGAATAGCCGAACAATGGCATCTAGGGCCATCTGCTAAACAGACCGATGACCCTGAGGGGCTCACAGACATAGTCAAAGAACTAATGAAAGATGCGCAACTTAATCCCGATATGAGCGGTATGCCAACGGAAGGACCTGGAAGGCCCAGCAAAGATATCTAATGGCAATTGATTTCACACTTTCGCCAGAGTTGGAAGAAATACGGAATAACGTACGCGACTTCATTGACCGGGTAGTAAAACCCGGAGAAGAAACGATAGAAGGCTCCAATGGGACAGAACCATTAAATCCTAAAGACAGGATTAGCAAATTAATTGAAATGCGCAAAGAAGCCTTCGAAGAGGGCCTCTGGCTGCCCCACATGCCAAAAGAATGGGGCGGAATGGAATTGGGACACGTGGCTATGGCTATGGTCCAAGCTGAAGCAGCCAAGTCCTATTACGGACCTTGGGTGCTGAATTGTCAGGCCCCAGATGAAGGAAACATGCACACCATGTTGCACTGGGCTACGGACGATCAAAAAGAAAAATACCTTAAACCTCTTTGTCAGGGAACAGCTACTTCTTGCTTTGCTATGACTGAGCCTGAAGTAGCTGGGTCAGATCCAACGCTTATCCAGACAAATGCTTACCAAGATGGCGAAGAGTGGGTTATCAACGGGCATAAATGGTTCATTTCAAATGCACATCGAGCAAATTTTGCGATCCTAATTGCCAGAACCGAAGATGATCCTGAACTACCTCAGGCAGCAAACACAGCCTTTATTATCGACCTTCCTTCCGAAGGTTGGACCGAAGCGCGAGAAATAGAAACAATGCACGGCTCAACTGGTCATTCCGAAATAGTAATCGAAGACCTAAGGGTTCACGACTCCCAGATGCTAGGCGGAAGAGGTCAGGGGCATTTGCTCGGTCAATATCGTTTAGGTCCAGCTCGATTGGCACACTGCATGAGATGGATCGCCCAGGCTGAGATGGCGCTTGACATGACCGTTGAAAGATCTTTAGAAAGATATAGCCATGGTTCAATCCTGGCTGAAAAGCAAGGAATCCAGTGGATGATTGCTGATTCTGCGATGGAACTTTACCAATGCAAACTAATGGTCTTGCATGCCGCTTCGAAAATCGACAATGGAGATGACTTCAAATCAGAAGTTTCAATGGCAAAACACTTCGTAGCAAACAGTCTAAACCGAATAATAGATCGCGCTATACAAGTGCATGGTGCTCTGGGCTACTCGACAGACACTCCCCTAGCTCACATGTATCAACATGCTAGATGGTCTAGATTTGCTGATGGTGCCGATGAGATTCATCAAATGCGCATAGCTCAGAGGACAATAGCCGCTTTCAAAGATCATGGCTCAACTTCTTCGGCTACCGGAAACTTACCGATCTGAAAGTACTGATACCCACTAACTGTAATAAACAAGGAGATATAAAATGCAAGAAGTCGTGATAGTAGATGCTGTGAGAAGCCCCATAGGTAAGAGAGGTGGAGGTCTTTCCAACTCACACTCCATAGACCTACTAGGAGCAGTTCAAAGTTCCTTATTCGAGAGAACCGGGATGGATCCTAAAGAAGTTGGTCAAGTAGTTGGCGGGTGTGTAGGTCAAGTAGGTATGCAGACTATGAATGTCACTCGTACAGCATGGCTAACTGCAGGGCTGCCAATTGAAGTGGCCGCTACGACGGTCGATGCGCAATGCGGTTCTTCTCAACAAGCGACTAATCTTGCATACGCTCTCGTGGCTTCGGGAACTGTCGACTCTGCTGTTGGATGTGGTGTGGAACTTATGAGCCAGGTTGGCTTCGGGGCGACGATTCCTAAAGAACCAAATGCTGGAAGTCCAGTAAATCGTAACTACTTTGACCATTTCGAGATGACAAGTCAATTCGAAGGATCTGAAAGAATTGCTGATCATTGGAAAATCAGTCGCAACGATTGTGATACTTTCGGAAAGCTTTCGCAAGATCGCGCTGCTAGAGCCTGGTCAGAAGATCGATTCGCTACACAAATAACTTCAATAGAGGTCCCAGTTAATGATGAAGAAGGAAACCCTTCAGGAGATAATGTTACAGTTGCTCGCGACGAAGGGCTTCGAGAAACCACTATGGAATCACTCGCTGGTCTGAAACCATCAGGACGTGAAAATGGTGTTCACACTGCTGGAACTTCTTCACAAATCTCGGATGGTGCTGGAGCAGTATTAATGATGACGGCACAAAAAGCAGCAAACCTTGGATTGAAACCTTTGGCAAAAATTGTTGACAGCTGTTTGGTTGGTTCAGATCCTGAATTCATGCTAACTGGACCAATATTTGCGACCGAAAAAATCTTAAATGATAATGGAATGAAAATTGACGACATAGATCTCGTTGAAATCAATGAGGCATTTGCATCTGTTGTTCTAGCGTGGGAAAAGGAGACAAACCCCGACATGGAACGTGTCAACCCAAACGGAGGAGCAATAGCTTTAGGTCACCCTCTTGGTGGAACAGGTGCAATATTAATGACTAAGGCAGTCCATGAACTTCATCGGACTGACACTGAACACGCCTTGGTAACAATGTGTTGCGGTGGAGGTCTGGGAACCGGAACCCTTTTACAACGTTTATAACTTTTGGATTTAACGTCAATGTCAAACATGGATAACTGTTCAGCTGTCATCTTTAATGGGGATGGCAGTTGGGAGCGAAAAGACAACTTTGATATCCCCAAACCCCCAGAAGGTGGAGCAGTCATTGCCGTTGAAGCTGTGGGCCTCTGTCATAGCGATGTGGCGCAATTAAACGGTCAAAAACACGTTCCAGGGGAAGTTTCTCCAACTGTTCCCGGTCACGAAATTGTTGGCAGAGTCTATGACTTGGATCCGGATGCAGAACTTGGGGTCAAAATTGGAGACCGTGTAGCAGTAAACATTGTTGTACCCACAGAACCTTCAGATTCAAATCCCTTTGGTTTCAGTTGCTATGGATACAGTTTTGGACTTGATGAAGCTGAGGGGCTCTGGGGAGGTTACGGAGAATACATGTCTATTCTCCCGAGAACCCAACTTGAACGATTAACTGACGAAATATCAGCCGAAGAGTTAACTATTTTTGAACCTCTAAGTAATGTCATCGCCTGGACAAGTCGCATTCATTGGGGTCAAAAAATGAAAGTGGTGATACAAGGGCCTGGCCACATGGGTTTGACTTTTGCTGCTATGGCCAAGCAAATGGGAGCCGACAAAGTGATCGTCACAGGAACCAGCGAAGATAACCACAGGCTCTCAATAGCAGAAGAAGTAGGAGCCGATTTTGTTATTGATGTATCAAATGAGGACCCCATCGAAAAGATTACAGAAATTACTAACGGCATAATGGCTGACCTTGTAGTAGATCTAAGTAGTGCCTCGCTAGTGCCTGGGTTATGTCTTGATCTAGTCCGGTATGGAGGGGATGTTATTTGGGCAGGTCTTAAAGATCGAGAAGCAGTTCCAGTCGTAACGGACACTGCAGTGATGAGAGGACTTACTATTCATGGCGGAGCTGGTGGTACCAACAAGTCATTGAAGGAAGCCGTCGAGATTCTTAATACAAAAAAATTTCCTACTGCTCCGTTACTAGGAGAAGTTTTCGGAATGGACCAAATAGATGAGGCCATGGCGGTATTAAATAGAACCGCGTCAAATGATGCTGTTCGGGCTGTCTTATCTCATAGACATAAGTAACTTAAGAACTTCTACACCTAACCCCAAACCAGCGGACAATCTGGGTGGTCTACCACAGGGTCTCCGGTTCGTATATTTTCATGATGAGGTTTTTTAGGAGCACCAGAGCGAATCTTATAGGTGGAATCATCTCCACAGTAGCGAACCGAAACAGCGCGTCGTTGTCTAGTGGCTGAGCTGTTTGCACCTGCCCCGTGAAGAGTCAGCGCGTGATGCACAACTAAATCTCCAGGTTTTGTATCGAACCTTAACAAATCTAGCTTTTTGTCATCGATTTCAATATTGGGTAGGTATTTGCCTTTTGTATCAGGTAAAGGTTCATTCGCGACAAACCAATTCGGCTTGAACACTTTTTTATTCTTGTGAGATGAGCGGAGATAAACGACACTACCTGTTTCAGAGTCCACGTCATCTAAAGGAGCCCAGACTGTACATATACTCTCACCTGTCAAATGGAAATATCCAAGATCTTGATGAAAGGCAGTTTCTTCAGTTGTGCCGGGTTCTTTAATCAAAACAGAATCTTCATACAGGTAAACTCTTTTTGAGTTCATAAGTTTCGCCACTATTGAAGGGAGTGGGGAAACTTTTGCAAACGCAGCAAAATTTTTATCTTCTTTCCAGTGGTCTATACCCGATAAAAATCTTCCACTTTTCATCTCATTTTCTTTTAATGCCAACAGATCTTGGGTTTCATTTAAATCGTTGCTCAGCGCTGTAAGGTCCGCAAACATTTTGGGGTCGTTAAGCATCTTTTCCAGAGAGGAATCAAGCAGTTCGATCCAATCTTTTTCCACAATATCGGGCAGATGGACCACCCCATCTGAAGCAAAAGAAGAGACCTCTGCCTGAGTAACAGACCTCATTGGATCAGAAGACGGGAAACTATCCATATTTATTCATAGGATCGTATTTTTCATAAAGCCACTCAGACATTTGGTGGCCTTTCGCGTGACAAATGGGCACCTGCATCAGCTAAAAATAACTGACCAGTAATATTCTGAGCAAAATCAGAGGCTAAAAAAACAGACAAGTAACCTAGGTCTTCTATTTCACTCATTCTTCTTAATGGATTTGATTGTTGTATAGCTGAAATTCGATCTTCATCAAAAAAATCTACAACTGTTTCGGTCAAGGTTGTACCTGGAGCAACTGCAATCACTCTTATACCCATAGGTCCAAATTCCACTGCCGCTGTCTGAGTCAGGTGATTTATTCCTGCTTTGGCCGCACCGTAACCAGCTAAGAAGGGGCTTGGCCTCGTCGTTTCTCCTGAACTCACATTAATGATTACACCATTTCCGGTCTCTCTCATGTGTTTTACTTCTGACTTCATGGACAAAGCCGTTACTAAAAGATTTTGTTCTAACACGTCTCTCCACTTTTTCTCATTCATTTCCAACAGTGGAGCAGTTCCCTCAGAACCAAGCATTCCAATATTGTTGACCGCTATATCAATTCCACCTAGCTTGGTTGAAGACTCATCAAACATTCTTTCGATCTGACCCTCTTCGCGAGCGTCACCAACAACAGAATAAGAAAACCCTTGATTTAGGGCAGTTATCACTTCAACAGTTTCCTGTGCTTTGTCGGCTCTCTTATCCAGAACAGCAACATTTGCCCCAGCTCGAGCGAACTCTAGTGCTATAGAGCGTCCTATTCCAGCGCCCGCACCTGTTACAACAACATTTTTTTCCGAATGATCGATTTCGATAGACAAACTAAGCCTCCAATACTTTAAGCAAATCGTCTATGGCCGAATCAGCCCAGCTAGCGACAACTTCTTTTTCTGTACCACCTAAAGGATGTGGAACCACAACTATCCTCGCTTTAGGCACACCCAAGCTATTAGCAGCCGAACGGGTTAATTCTTCAAAATTTTCTGTGGTGAAAACAACTGCTGGTACTCCTGCTTTTTCGATTTCAATCAAATCGTGGACACTCCACGAAGTGCAGGATCCTCAATCAGCCGACCCCGTTAAAACTAATTGAACTTCCTCTGCAAGCATTCCAATTACTTGGGGATTGCATGCCGTGGCAGCATTAGCTCTTTCGCCTTTTCCAGTGATTACCGAAACCTTTGCATTAATTCTCTCCGCAAGTCCTTCAGCAATTTTTGTTAATAAAAGATCAGCATTAGGTTTGCCGTTCTCAAGAACCCCTATCTTCCCACCAGAAAATAATGGTGCAGTTGAACACAATTCAACCACTTCATCTATTAGCTCACCCTCAGGACTGTGAATCTTCATATTCATAGATTAAACCTCTCCTCTCCATTTATATTGGAACTGTCACACTTCTGGTCATCCCCCAGCTGGGGACTACGCACGAATGCTTTCCGGCACCTCCACTTACTAAAACTTTGATGTTTTCAACCTGTTGAGTCATCGGCACTAACTCTTTGTCTGGAAGTGAAGTCATCCAATCTGCCCATGCTAATAAGTTAAACTGTTCTCGAAAGCTGCCAGCGGGCATTCTTGCTTTCTCAAATAAGTAATTAGAAACATCTTCCCTACTCCATCCCTGGTTTACTGCAGTTGCAGCATGTTCGGGACAAAGAATTACGAACCATTCACCGCCTGAGATACAAGCATTATTTACTCCAAAAGTTGTCATAACCGAAGCTGCTTTATCAAGTACCCTCTCTATGTTTTCTGATTCCATATCGTGAAAATTGTGTGGGTTTTCACCACAGTGAATAGTCAGTGCACTTTCTGAATCAAGCCCGAGTGACTCGGGATACGACTCCCAAGGGTTTTCTTTTTGATTCTCTGCAATGCAATAAGTGTATTTTGAAGGCTGACCTTGCGTTGAGGCATCACCCGGACCGGGTACTGCCCCAGCAATGTGCAGCAACACGAGTCGCATTGCCCTACCTACGGTCGCGTTTGCCCTGTTGCCGGGACCAAACGTACCCAAACCTGAATTAAAGCCAAGCTCATCAACTACCCTGCCATGAACTATCAATAACGGGGCTACAGGATGGGTAGTTGTATTGACCCCACGCAAATTGATTTTTTGACTACCTAAAGCCTTTACCGCTTCTACAACAATAGGGAAATACTCAGGTTTGCATCCCGCTAAAACTGCGTTAACCGCCACAGCTCTATAAGTTGCGGATCCTCCCCGTGGCGGAAGAACTGCGAGTACTTCTTCCGGAGAAGCCTTCACATGACTGAGCATTTCAGTCACACGTTTGTCAGTGGGTGGCACTAGTGGCAGCCCATCTCCCCAACCATGACTCTCAAATACTTCATAAATAGTGGCTGGGTCTTCATCTGAGAGTTCGAGAAACTGGCTTGAACTTTCCATTCACCCATTGTTGTTCATAAGCTTGCCTACTTTACAGTTGGGAAAATTAGATCATGGAATTTTTCGAATATGTAAAAAATATTTACCTTTCGCCAAAGTAACTTAGATGTGTTGCTCTATAACTTTGGCCATCTTTACTGACTGCGTTGAAATCTTCGCCGGCGTTTTTACTTGAAACTAATGCCAAACCCAAATTTCCTTTCATGGCAGGCGACCATGCCACTACGCGTATTTCCCCGATTTCATTTCCTGATTCATCAAATGCAGGCCACGGTTCTTGATTTGGTGCAGTTAGACCCTCTCCTGACAACATGACCTTTACCAATCGCCTGGAGGGCCCCCTACTTTTTTCTGAGAGTAAAGCTTCTTTTCCTATGAAATGATCTTCTCTTTCTAGATTCATAAAGCGTTCCAGACCCAATTCCAGAGGAGTTGCTGAAGCCGCGCAGTCGGCCCTATATGAAAGTAGCTCACTTTCTATTCTTTCGACAGCGTTAGGTGTCCCTGGGTGTATGCCATATTTCAAACCAGCTTCCCAAACTCTTTCCCAAAGATCTATACCTTTAGATTCATCAGTCAGAAACAATTCAAAACCACCTTGACCACTCCAACCTGACCGACAAATCAAAAATGGAATGCCGTCTAGCTCAGTATCTACAAAACCAAAAAATGGTATTTTCATTACCCAATCTCCGAGTAAATCAGCCATAGTTTCATAGGATTTAGGTCCTTGAACTGCCAAAGGTGAAACTTCTGGCTCAAAGACACTACATTCAAGGTTTCTTTCATAACTTATAGCTTGTGCCCAGAGTAGTAGGTCACCATCTGCGATCGACATCCAATAACGGTCTTTCTCAAGACACAGTGTTATGGGGTCATTAATCAGAATTCCCGTGTGGTCACAAATTGGCGTGTACCGAGATCTACCTTCCTTGCATGATCTCATTCCTCTGGTAGACAAATAATCAACTAATTCGAGAGCTCCAGAACCGACTATCTCGACTTGACGCTCTACAGCCACATCCCAAATGGAAACCCTTTCAGTTAACGCCTGATACTCAGCAACTGGGTCCCCATATGAAGTTGGCATATACATATGGTTGTAAACCGAAAATTGCTTAACTCCATGTGAAATCGTCGCGTCGTAAAAAGGGGACTTTCTGACTC
>CERR01030780.1_pt1 | contig 18686 bp, 13 predicted proteins | sample 530841 | NCBI WGS metagenome assembly CERR01 (sample SAMEA2621021, study PRJEB7988) | marine metagenome | biome: marine biome (ENVO:00000447); feature: surface water layer (ENVO:00002042); material: "saline water (ENVO:00002010), including plankton (ENVO:xxxxxxxx)" | depth 5 m | reverse complement strand
TCCATTGCGATTGGTGCTATGAGTTCTACATTAAACTTAAGGTTATCACCTGGCATCACCATTTCTGTACCTGATGGCAACTCAACCGTTCCAGTAACGTCAGTTGTACGGAAGTAAAACTGTGGTCGGTAGTTTGCAAAGAATGGTGTATGACGACCACCCTCATCTTTAGTTAAGATATAAACCTCTGCTTCAAACTTAGTGTGAGGTGTAACAGAGCTTGGCTTACATAAAACTTGTCCACGCTCCACTTCTTCACGTCCGATACCACGTAGCAAGACACCTACGTTATCACCAGCTTCACCACGATCTAGCAATTTGCGGAACATCTCCACACCAGTACATGTTGTTTTGCTTGTATCTTTGATACCAACGATCTCAATGTCGTCGCCAACATTAATCACACCACGCTCCACACGACCTGTCACAACAGTTCCTCGGCCAGAGATTGAGAACACATCTTCAATCGGCATCAAGAACGGCTCGTCTACTGCACGTGGTGGTTGCGGTATATGCGCATCCACAGCAGCCATTAGTTCAGCAATTTTTTCTTTACCAATCGCATCATCACGATCTTCTAAAGCAGCTAAAGCTGAGCCAGCAACAATAGGAATATCATCTCCAGGATAATCATAAGCTGAAAGAAGCTCTCTAATCTCCATCTCAACCAGCTCTAAAAGCTCTTCATCATCTACCTGATCAACTTTATTCATAAAAACAACCATCGCTGGAATACCAACCTGACGGCCAAGAAGAATATGTTCACGTGTCTGAGGCATAGGACCATCAGCAGCGTTAACAACCAAAATAGCACCGTCCATTTGAGCTGCACCTGTAATCATATTCTTTACATAGTCAGCGTGACCGGGGCAGTCCACGTGTGCGTAGTGACGACCTTCTGTCTCATACTCAACATGAGCCGTTGAAATTGTAATCCCACGAGCTTTCTCTTCAGGCGCTCCATCAATCTCATCATACGCCTTAAACGTATCTGAATATTGCTTTGTAATCGCCGCAGTTAATGTCGTCTTACCATGGTCAACATGGCCAATCGTGCCAATGTTACAATGTGGCTTCGTACGTTCAAACTTCTCCTTTGCCATAGCTTGGCCTCCATAAATTTAATTCAGGCATAGTTTATAGACCTGTATTGATTGACGGCTGCGTCCTAATGAGTTTCTTTTAAAAAATCAAGTCTCAAAGACGAAAATTATCACTCAAAGACATCTTTATTGCTTACAAGCCATTGACTGATTTTATACGTTGCTATTGTGGTTAAATTATCAAGCTGTTCTTCGGCTGTTAAAGTTAAACCACTTCCTAATATAGTGTTACCACTTAAAGACTCAAAGATTGAGAATCGTTTGGGTTTGTTGAAAACTTTTTGTTCAGATTCGTCGTTAAAAATTGATACATCTACTATGAGAATAGACTTGGGCGATAATATGATTGGAATACCTGGTTTGGCGAGAACGTAACCACTTACAACAACAGATATATGGAAGAACTGATTTCCATTTTGCTTACTGAGTGAATTCGATAACTTTTTTTTCAGTGTATTTTCTAATATTTGCTCAGATGCATTCCGGCTAAAGAAACCTTTTTGGGCATTTTCAGCCTTTACAACTACATGGCCTAATTTAAAATTCCCTATCGATGGAACAGGGTTTATATCGGAAGGGTAGTCAGATATTGAACAACCAGTAAAAAACAAGAAGGTTGTTATCAATAACGGTTTCCACATTTCAATGTAGAGTTTCATGATTAGCCTTTTTTTGATGATTATCTTATTTTAATTGTAGAACAATAAAACTGGCTTCACTTTTAATTGCAATACTATTAGTGAAAATTAACTGGTGCAAATTGATTAGTTGCTTGGAGGCTAATATAAAATGGGAAAATGTTTATCGGATAGGCAGGTAGAAAAATTTCATAACGATGGGTTTTTGTCACCTATAAATGTATTTTCGATTAATGAGGCATCAGAGTTAAAAGATAAATTGGAAGATGCTGAAAAAATTTGGCCAGAGGCCTTTAGCGCCTCAGCAAGAAATAATGCGCATTTAAATTTTGAGTTTCTTGACAGTATTGTTCACAATAAAAATTTATTAGATGCGGTGGAAGATATTTTGGGCCCAAATATTTTGGCTTACGCCTCCACATTATTTATTAAAGAGCCAAGGGATCCAGGTTTTGTCAGTTGGCATCAAGATGGAAAATATATGGGCCTGAGTGAAAATATAGGTATAACCGCTTGGGTTGCTTTGTCAGAAGCTAATGGTGAAAGTGGATGTATGTCGATGATTCCAGGAAGTCATGAAAAAATGCTCGCGCATAAAGATACATTTGGAAAAGATAATATTTTAACTCGTGGTCAGGAAGTTCAGAATGTAGATGCCGGAAAAGCCGTTGAAACTCCTCTAAGACCTGGTCAGGCCTCATTTCATTGCCCCACTGTAATCCATGGTTCCCAACCAAACCGAAGCGAGCATCGACGGATAGGATTTGCAATTCAAACCTACATACCAACCAACGTGAAGAGCATTCATGGCCGTGCCTCGGCGCAATTGGTCAGAGGTATAGATACTTTTGGTCACTTTGATTTGCTACAAAGACCAAAAAGGGACATGGAAGAGGCGCAAGTAACTACAAGGGATCGAGTAAACAAAGAATACGCAGATATCCTGTATTTAGGGGCGAAAAAAACCCGAGATCTGTAACTTTCTTAGTTAGACCATCCAGAAACTGATTTGACCTCTAAAAAGTCTTCTAATCCCCAGATTCCGCCTTCTCTACCATTGCCAGATTGCTTATATCCACCAAATGGTGAGCCAGAGCTTCTGGGCAAACCATTCATTTCAACCATTCCAGATCGTAAACGTCTTGCTACTCGATTACGCTTTGCATCATCCTCAGACTGAACGTAATTGGTTAATCCATAATTGGTATCATTTGCTAATTCGACAGCGTGATCTTCGTCATCAAAAGGCATAATTGATAAGACTGGGCCAAATATCTCTTCTCGATAAATCGTCATGTCCGGTGTTACATCCGCAAAAACGGTAGGTTTGATATAGTAACCTCTATTTAGTCCTTCTGGTCTTCCAGGTCCCCCAGCTACCAATTTTGCTCCTTCATCAATACCCTTTTCAATCAAATTTTGAATCTTATTGAATTGAATTTCTGATACAACTGGGCCAATGTGTCGGCCTGTCTCATGCCCTGATGAAACAGATATTGAGTTAGCAACCTCAGTGGCGATTGTTACCGCCTTATCATAAATGGAGTTTTCTACCATCATTCTGGTTGGTGCATTGCAAGATTGTCCCGAGTTGTTCATTACTCTCAAAACACCATTCTTTATGGCTTTTTCATCAGCATCATCAAAAATTAGATTTGCTCCTTTTCCTCCAAGTTCTAAAGTTACTCTTTTAAGGGTGTCAGCAGCTGCTTTAGATATAGCAATACCTGCTCGAGTTGAACCTGTGAAACTGATCATATCAACATCAGGGTGGCTAGACAATTGTGTTCCAACCCCTAGTCCGTCACCGTTAACCATATTAAAGACTCCTGGCGGGCATCCAGCCTCATGTAATATCTCTGAGAAAACAATAGATGAAAGCGGTGCAATTTCTGAAGGTTTTAAAACCATCGTGCATCCAGCCGCGATGGCTGGAATAGTTTTTAAAGTAACTTGGTTCATTGGCCAGTTCCAAGGTGTAATTAAGCCGCAAACACCCACTGGTTCATATAAAATTTTATCATGTGGGGTGTCGCTTCTCAAATCTTGATCGAATTGAAACTCTTTAAAAACATTTATAAATCCTTTAATGTGATTTAGCCCTGTTCCTACTTGCTGCTGTCTTGCCATTTCAATTGGAGCGCCCATTTCAAGACTAATAGCTTTGGCCATATCTTCAGCCCTTAATTTATATTCTTCCAAAATATTTTCAATTAATTCCAACCGATCATTTTTTGGAGTAAACATCCAAGACTCGAAAGCATCTCGAGCAGCTTTTACAGCTTTGTCTGTATCTGCTTGAGATCCAAGTGAAATGACGGCACAGTTTTCCTCAGTAGATGGATCTACAACGCTGAAGTCATTTGAAATTTCTGGCTCAACCCATGAACCGTTGATATAAAATGCGCGCTTATCTAACATATTTACCTCTTAATTAAACAACATTGTTATTTTTATACTTGGATAATTGTGTTTCACTTTTAATAAATTTCAGTGAAACACATAATCTTATAGCCTTATAAAAGATGTCTTACTTCTCTTCTGAAGCTTCTTTTATTTCTTCTCCAGTTTCTTGATCCACCATCTTCATAGCAAGTTTTGTTTTGCCACGGTCATCAAATCCTAAAAGTTTTACTTTAACTTCCTGACCTTCCTTAAGGACATCTGAAGGATGCCCAATCCTGCGATTTTCGATTTGACTTATATGTACCAATCCATCTCGTTTTCCAAAAAAGTTGACAAATGCACCAAAGTCCATAAGTTTTACAACTTTGCCGGTATATATTGTTCCGACTTCGGGCTCTGCAACTATGGCGTAAATCATATCATAGGCTGTTTTAATCGCTTCTCCATTTGGACTTGCAATTTTAATCACACCTTCATCATTAATATCGACTTTCGCCCCTGAGACTTCGACGATTTCTCTGATAACTTTGCCGCCAGATCCGATAACTTCTCTGATTTTATCCGTCGGAACATTCATAGTTTCGATCCTTGGAGCATGTACTGAAAAGTCTTGAGTTTCTGAGATAGATTTTGACATCTCAGTTAGTATATGGATGCGTCCGTCTTTAGCTTGATCTAATGCTTGTTCCATAATTTCGGGTGTTATACCAGCAACCTTAATATCCATTTGGAGCGAAGTTATTCCGATTTCCGTGCCTGCGACTTTGAAATCCATATCGCCTAAGTGATCTTCATCACCTAATATGTCTGTTAAGACAGCAAACTCTCCATTGTCTTCTAAAATCAATCCCATTGCAACTCCTGCTACGGGAGCTTTTAATGGTACTCCGGCATCCATCATTGATAACGATGCTCCACAAACTGAAGCCATCGATGAAGATCCATTTGATTCTGTAATTTCCGAAACAACTCGAACTGTATAAGGAAAATCTGTAGGTGCTGGCAAAACTGCCTGCAAAGCTCGCCATGCTAGTTTGCCATGGCCAATTTCCCGCCTTCCTGGAGGTCCAACTCTTCCAGCTTCTCCAACAGAGTATGGAGGGAAATTATAGTGCAACATGAAATTAGCACGTGAATTCATGTGCAGGGCGTCTATAATTTGTTCATCATCACCTGTTCCAAGAGTAGTGACCACAAGACCTTGAGTCTCCCCTCTAGTAAATAGGGCTGATCCATGTGTTCTAGGAAGAAATCCGGTTTCTGAAAGTATTGGCCTGACAGTCGAGTTATCCCGACCATCTATTCGCTTTCCACCTTTTATGATAGCTCCTCGAACAATATCACTTTCAAGCTTCTTAATAGCAGTGCTTAATAATGGATCTAATTGATCGTCTTCTGAAAGTTTCTCTGTAATGTTAGTTCTTGCAGAGGATACTGCTACTGTGCGTTTTTGTTTATCAGTCAAAGAAAAAGCTTTTGTCATCTCTTTTTTTCCAGCTTTTTCAACTCGAGAGTAAATCTCTTTATAATCAGGTTCGCTAAATTCCATTGGTTCTTTAGCGGCATCTTCTGCCATATCAATAATTAAGTCTATAACTGGCTGTAGTTGTTCATGGCCAAATTTTACAGCGCCTAACATCTCTTTTTCGGATAGCTCGTAAGCTTCGGATTCCACCATCATTACAGCATCTTTTGTACCCGCTACAACTAAATCTAAACGCTGGTCCGGATTTAATCTTAAATTATCCATATCTGAAACTTCTGGGTTTAACGTATATTCACCGTTTGAAAAGCCTACTCTTGCTCCAGCAATTGGTCCCATAAACGGAGCACCAGATAATGTCAGTGCCGCTGATGAGGCAATCATAGCCAAAATATCAGGATCATTTACTAAATCATGAGAGAGGACTGTATTCATCAACAGTACCTCATTCTTAAATCCAGGTACAAAAAGAGGACGAATTGGTCTATCTATTAATCGGGCAGTTAAAGTTTCTTTTTCAGAAGGACGAGCCTCTCGCTTGAAAAACCCGCCAGGAATTTTCCCAGCGGCATAGTATTTTTCCTGATAGTGTACGGTCAATGGGAAAAAATCTTGGCCTGGTTTTTCGGTTTTGGCGTATGTAACAGCGGCCATAACTGTTGTTTCTCCGAGTGTTGCCAAAACGCAAGAATCTGCTTGCCTGGCAATTTTCCCAGTTTCAAGGGTCAGAGTTTCGTTACCCCATTGTATTGTTTTTTTTACTTCATTAAACATATTGTTTCCTATTCAAGTGAGATTAATTTTTTTAAAATCTCACGGTCGGACAAGCTAAAAAAAGCTTGTGGCCTTAATTTCAATGTTATCATGCTAAACTTGTAAGGCCTTACACTTTAAGCAATCTCTAGCCTGAGATTCAGACATAATCTTTTTGCATTTTAGAGCAAATTAGACGAACATTTTACACGGCTTAGATAATTTTATTTTAGGTTTTTTCAACCATTTATAAATTATCTCCTTAACCCGAGTCTTTTTATAAGCTCTTGGTATCTATCTTCTGATTTTCCACGTGTGTAATCAAGTAGTTTGCGACGTAAAGCAACTAGCTTCAAAAGACCACGTCTAGAATGGTTGTCTTTCTTGTGAGTTTTAAAATGTTCCGTTAAAGTTGCAATTCTAGATGAAAGTATTGCTATTTGAACTTCGGGGGATCCTGTATCGCCCTCGTGGGTCGCAAATTCTTTCATAAGTTCAGATTTTTTCTCTGCTGTAATCGACATCGGGTTCTCCTTTATCTATGCACAAGCCGGGATGTCGTCCAGCAAGGCTGTTATACGATATCTTAGAAATTTATTAAGATAAGGGCGTATAAGAAAAAAAACCGCGAAAGGAAAGAGAAAAATTATTAGTAATTTATTTCATAACCTTACGATAATTATTCCAGCCAGTATCAGTGAGGCAGCAATAATTTTTTTGGTGTTAGTTTTGTCTCTAAAGATAATAATACCAATCAAAACTGCAAATAAGATCGACGTTTCTCTGAGTGCCGCTACCAAAGGTATTGGCGCTTGCGTCATTGCCCAAATAGCGACCCAATATGAACCGAATGAAAATATTCCTGCGACTGAACCTATTTTCCAAGTAGTTTGTTCTATTTTGAAGATTTTCAAGCCTTGGCAAATTAAGATAACAGAGAAAAAAATTGGCACAGTTATTATGAATAACCAAGCAATGTATGATGATGGGTCTGTAGATATTCTAGAGCCAATACCATCAAAGATTGTGTACCCAGCGGTTCCAATTGCAGCACCTAGTGTGTAGGGTAGTAATATTAAGTTTTCTCGATTAGAAAATGCACCTTGAGCCATACCAATGACGCCAAAACCCAAAAGTAAAACTCCTAATATTTCTGTATGGGTCATCGATGTTTCGATTATGAAATAGAAGATTAGTAATACAAGGATAGGAGCGGTTCCTCGAGCTATTGGATATACTCTACTTAAATCTCCAGAATTATATGCTAATGCCAAACAGCCCTGATAAATTACGTGAAAAATGGCTGAGGTGATAAGCCAAGGCCAAACTTCTAATTTTGGAAATTCTACAAAAAACGCTACAAAAATACCTAAAATACCATGTACTAAAGTTAAAACAAGCATACTTTTTATTTTGTCAGCACTATTTTTTACAAGAGCATTCCAGCTCGCGTGAAAAAATGCGGCACCCAGGAGAGCAGTGAAAACAAAAATGGTCATGCAATTAATAATTCATGCCTTTTGAGTATAGGCAAGAATTAAATATATGCTCTGTTTTTTAGCTCAAAGTTTAAACCGGGAGTGCTTACCTCTGCAGTGTTTTTTCACATCTTAGACACAGATCGGTTTGTGAATTAGACATTACTTCATTCAGTATTTTCCAACATCTTGCACATTTTTTCCCTTTAGCTTTCTTGAAAACAACACCCACTCCCGGTGTATCTTCTAAGGCAAAAGAATCCTTTGATACCGGTTCGTTAATTATTTGAATATCAGAGGTGATACATATATCTGCAAAATTTTGACTTTGAATGATATCGAATTTTGATTTATTCTCAATAATCACAACTGGTGCTGCTTCTAAAGAAGCGCCGATATTCTTATTTTGTCTTTCGACTTCAATAGCGCCAGTAACAACTCTTCGGACAGATCTAATAACATTCCACTTGTCATCAAGCTCTAAGTTTAACCAGTCTTCTGGAGTTTTTGGTATGTCTTCTAAATGAACAGAAGTGTTTTCTTTTTTAAAACGAGTTAACCAAACATCTTCCATTGTAAATACCAACATTGGAGCCAGCCAAGTTGTCAGTCTCTTAAAAAGTATATCTAGTACTGTCCTACAAGCACGTTTAGTTACATCTTCTTTTGAGTTACAATAAAGTGCATCTTTTCTGATATCAAAATATATAGTGCTTAGGTCGATGGTGCAAAATTGAAATAATTGCTGAAATACATTTTGGAAATCATAATTCTTGTAACCTTTTCTTACACTTTTATCTAAGGAAGCAACTTTATGTAGAATCCATCTTTCGAGCTCTGGCATTTCATTGAAACTTATTTTTTCATCATCCTCGTAGTCGTTAAGATTCCCTAACATAAATCGCATCGTATTTCTTAATCTTCTATAACTATCTGCTACATTTTTTAATATTTCGGGGCCAATTCTTAAATCTGATGTGTAATCTGCTTGAGCCACCCAAAGCCTCAAAATATCTGCTCCATATTGTTTTATAACTTGATCAGGGGAAGTGGTATTTCCAAGGGACTTGGACATTTTTGCCCCCTTTTCATCTAACGTAAAGCCATGAGTCAAAACGCCATGATAAGGAGCACGACCAATAGTCCCACAAGCTTGAAGCATCGAAGAATGAAACCAGCCTCTATGTTGATCAGTTCCCTCTAAATAAAGATCTGCCAACCCATTCGAAGAACCATCTTCACGGTCTCTTAAGACGAATGCGTGGGTCGAGCCGCTATCAAACCAAACATCCAAAATATCAAAAACTTGCTCCCAGTCTTTTGATACATATTCTTTTCCCAGAAACCGCTCTTTAGCGCCTGATTTGTACCAAGCATCGGCTCCTTCCATTTTGAAGGCATCGATTATTCGCTTATTTACCTTCTCATCTTTAAGAATAAAATCGTGGTCTGTCGGTTGGGCTCCTACTTTGATAAAACAGGTTAATGGGACTCCCCAAGCTCGTTGGCGGGACAAAACCCAATCTGGTCGGTTTTGAATCATTGATCTAAGACGATTTTGCCCTGTTACTGGTGTCCATTCCACTAGATCATCAATGGAATTTAAAGCTCTTTCTCTGATTGTATTGCCGTAAGTATTGTCTCCACCAAGGCTTTTATCCATTGCTGCAAACCACTGTGGAGTGTTGCGAAAAATGACTGGTGCTTTAGAGCGCCATGAATGAGGATAGCTATGTACTAATCGTCCTCTTGCAATTAACCCGTTAACCTCAATAAGTTTATTGATTACAGCTTTGTTGGCTTTACCTTCTTTTCCTTTATTATTGAAAACTTTCAAACTGGAAAAGAAAGGCACGTGAGATAAAAATTCACTTTCTTCCCCAACATTATGGGTCAGCCGATTTATCCAACCTCGTTTTACAAAACATTCGTAATCATCTGCCCCATGAGATGGTGCAGTATGAACAAACCCTGTTCCAGTCTCTTCAGTTACGTGATCTCCCTCAATAAGCGGTACATCATAATCCCAATATCCTTTAGCACCCTCTATTTTTGCAAATGGGTGGCAACAGACGACGTCCACTAATTCATCATTTGATATATTTCCAATTTTTTCGAATTTTGTTACTCGAGCTTTTTTTAAAGTTTCTTCAGCCAAAGAGTCTGCTATCAAGAAGCGCTCATCTACTTTGGTCCAACTTTCTTCTTGCGTTTCTTTTACGGCGAATATCCCGTATGAAATATCTTTGCCATAAGCAATTGCCTTGTTTGAAGGTATTGTCCAAGGAGTAGTAGTCCAAATTACTATTTTAGAATTTATTATTTTTTCAGACCCATTGACTATTTTAAATGGAACCCAAATTGTATCTGATTGGTGGTCATGATATTCTATTTCTGCTTCAGCTAACGCTGTTTTTTCCACTGGGGACCACATTACAGGCTTGGAACCCTGAAATAATGCACCATTCATTAAAAACTTTTGAAATTCTTCAGCAATCACAGCTTCTGAGGAAAAATCCATTGTAAGATAGGGATTATCCCAATTACCTGTTATGCCTAATCGCTTAAATTCATTTTTCTGTATCTTTACCCACTCTAAGGCAAAATTTCGACATTCTTGTCTGAAGTCGATTATTGGAACTTCATCCTTATCTTTTCCTTTTTGACGATATTTTTCCTCAATTTTCCATTCAATTGGCAATCCATGACAGTCCCACCCTGGAATATAAGGAGCATCATTTCCTAGCATTTGCTGTGAACGGACGACCATATCTTTTAATATTTTATTTAAGGCGTGGCCTATATGTAGATTGCCGTTTGCGTATGGTGGTCCGTCATGTAAGATAAACTTTTCTCGGCCATCTAAATCTCTCAATTTATCATATATTTTGAGTTTATCCCAATGCTTCAACCAATCGGGTTCACGAGAGGGCAAGTTAGCGCGCATCGGGAAGTCAGTTTCTGGCAGTGAAAGCGTATTTTTGTAATCAACGTTATCGTTAGACTTTTCTGCGCACATTAATTTTGTCTCCGGTAGAATTAATTATTTTAATGGTTTTGCGTGTCTGGTTTAATGCCTAGTTCAAAACTTTTTACCTAAGGGTTGGAAAAATAAATCTTATCTATAAGCCTATTGTTGACATCATGTTGAGTCTATAAACCAACTGTAGCTTTCCGTAAAGGAGCATATTTTTGTTAAATTCTGTGAAATATCATCTGAAGGCCTTGGCACAACAGACAAGCTCGATTAATAGCTAAATTATGCCTAGGTATGCTTTTAAAATTGAATATGATGGAAAAGGATTTTCAGGATGGCAGCGCCAAAAATCTCTTAAAACCGTTCAAGGAGAAATAGAAGCGTCATTGAGAAAATTGGATCCAAGCATATCTTCTATTTTTGGAGCTGGTAGAACGGATGCTGGCGTTCACGCTGTAGCACAAGTTGCTCACTGTGATTTAGCAGAAAACTGGGATAATTTTAAGTTAAAGGAAGCACTAAACTTTCATTTGAAGCCTAATAAGATTTCAATTTTAGATGTGAGAATGGTCTCAGAGAAATTTCATGCTAGATTTTCAGCAATTAAACGAAAATATCTTTTCCGGTTAATAAGTAGGCGCTCTCCACTTACAATAGAATCTGGATTAGCCTGGCATATTAAATATGAATTGAATTTAAGCCTTATGCTTCAAGCAAAGAAATACCTAATTGGAAAGCATGATTTCACAACTTTTCGCTCTACCAGTTGTCAGAGTAAATCTCCCGTGAAAACAATCGATAGTATAGAAATCAAGAAAATCCTGTTAACTTATGGTAATGAGTATCAATTTGAATTTAGTGCTCCTAGTTTTTTGCACAATCAAGTTCGTAGTTTTGTTGGAACTTTGGAGAAGGTTGGTTCAGGAATATTAGATCCAAGTTATGTTAAGCATGCACTGCTATCTAAAGATAGATCATTATGTGGACCGGTGAGTCCGCCAGATGGTTTATATTTGATGGATGTTGCTTATCCAGAAAACCCGTTTTAACGGCGATGTGAGGACGGTGATGTTCCATATTTTTGAGAATAACAGCTAGAGAAATGAGCTGATCCAGAAAAGCCTGTGGCGAGAGAAATTTCTGTAACTGAGAGAGAAGAGTTTCTAAGTAGATTTTGAGCCATCTCAAGCCTAATATTTCGGTAATATCCCATTGTCGTTATATTCAATTTAAGCTGATATAAGCGATTTAATTGGCGTGAACTAACGCCCGCAATTCGGGATAATTCTAATAAGTTTAAAGGATCTGAAATATGATTTTCCATTGCTTCAATAGTATCTAGAATCGCTCGATCGGTAACACCTATTCTTTCGACTAAACCTGCTCTTTGAGGCCCAGCAGCTGGACGAAAATCTGTATGCATAAACCAATCACTAACCGTACGTGCAAAGTCATGCCCATGGTGTTCAGATATTAAGTAATGCATTAAATCCATTGGAGCAGTTCCACCTGCACAAGTTATTCTTTTTCTGTCTAAAATATAGAGTGATCTTTCTAAAAGTAATTCTGGCCATCTTTCTTGCATTGAAGGAGCATGTTCCCAATGAACGGTCATCCTGTATCCGTGCATCAATCCGGCCGCTGCTAAGATGTACGGACCACCTGAAACTCCACCGACGATTGTTTTGGATCTCGATAATCTTCTTAATGTATCAAGAAGAGCAGAGTTTTCTAGTTTTTGCGGATCTCCACCAGTAATAATCAAAACAAGATCAAAAGTATCAGATGTGGCATCGTTGGTTGGAATTATAGCACCACTGGAACTTCTTATCCTACTACTTTGAACCGCTATGTCAGTAATTCTGTAAAGCTCTCTGCCCGCTAATAAATTTGCGGCCCGTAAGGGTTCAATTAAACTAGCATAAGACATTAGAGCAAAGCCTTCAGTTAACAGAAGGCCAATTCTAAATGGCTTATCAAAGAGTTTATTGTCCATATTATTATATATTCAGTCTTTTTTATAGAAGTCTATAGTTGATATTATTTCTATATTTTTTTGACAGTAAGGGATTACGAATGGCTTTTTCGGCATTAAAAATATTAAAAGAGGGTTTTACAGGAAATCGCGGTTGGTCTCCTCATTGGCGAGACCCTGTTTTAAAAAAGGAATATGATATTATTATAATAGGCGCTGGTGGGCATGGATTAGCAACCGCTTATTATCTGGCTCGTAATCATGGAATTACAAATATAGCAGTTTTGGAAAAAGGTTGGATTGGCTCCGGTAACATTGGAAGAAATACTACAATAATCCGATCCAACTACATGTTACCAGGAAACCAACCTTTTTACGAACTATCGATGAAATTATGGGAGGGTTTAGAGCAAGATTTTAATTATAACGCCATGGTCAGTCAAAGAGGTATATTGAATTTATCCCACTCAGATGGACAGCATGATGCTTATGCGAGGCGTGGTAATGCTATGCATTTAACCAAATCTGGCGCTGTGTTGTTGGATAAATCTGGGGTTCAAAAAATGTGTCCTTTCTTAGATTTTGATAATGCCCGTTTCCCAGTAAAAGGTGGTATTTGGCAACCAAGAGGCGGTTCGGTTAGGCATGATGCAGTCGCTTGGGGGTATGCTAGAGGAGCTGATAGCAGAGGTGTCGATTTAATACAAAATTGTGAAGTAACTGGGTTTCAAATAAAAAATGGTGTATGTTTCGGAGTAGAAACATCACGTGGACCGATAAAAGCCAAGAAAGTAGGGATGTGTGTTGCAGGCTCATCAGGGGTGCTAGCGGGAAAAGCTGGGATGAGACTTCCGATAGAAAGCCATGTATTGCAAGCTTTTGTTTCAGAGGGGTTAAAACCTATTATTCCCGGAGTTATAACATTTGGTGCAGGTCATTTTTATGTCAGCCAGTCCGATAAGGGAGGCCTGGTCTTTGGTGGTGATATTGATGGGTATAATTCTTATGCCCAAAGAGGAAATTTACCCGTTGTGGAAGATGTGGTGGAAGGTGGTATGGCAATCATGCCAATGATAGGGAGGGCAAGATTGTTACGAAGTTGGGGGGGTATAATGGACATGTCAATGGATGGCTCTCCGTTTATAGATAAAACTCACATTGAAGGGTTATTTTTTAACGGCGGCTGGTGTTATGGAGGTTTCAAAGCTACGCCCGCCAGCGGTTACTGTTACGCACATTTATTAGCGACAGAAAAACCTCACCCAGTCTCAGAGCAAATGCGTTTAGACAGATTTAAATTTGGGGGGCAATTCGATGAAAAGGGCGTTGGTGCTCAACCAAACTTACATTAAAGGTAAAAAGAATGATAATTGATCACCCCATACTTGGACCGCGCGATGCATCAGAATTTGTTTATTTAGGAGACGCTTGCTTAATCGATAGACCTGATCCTTTGGATATTAACGCTGAAAAGTTGTTTTATGAATATCAATATTTAAGAGATAACATTGCAGGCCCTATGCAAGAATTGTGGTATCATGAGCAAGGTGACCGTAGTTGGTTGGTTGTCACAAGAAATACCGTCACGCATGAGATCTCAAAAGTGGAACTTGCTCGTGAGGTTTCTCGTTCTAGAGGCCGTGCGAAATGACTCAGATTGATAGAATTTCAGGTGGATTGATAGATCGTAATACACCGATGGAATTTTTCTTTAATGGCAAGCTATTACAAGGTTTTAAAGGAGATACATTAGCTTCTGCACTACTGGCAAATGGCGTTCGATTAATGGGACGATCATTCAAGTATCATAGACCAAGAGGCGTATTGACCAGTGGCTCTGAGGAGCCCAATGCACTTGTTGAATTAGGGAGAAATGCTTATAAAGAACCCAATACTCGGGCAACGGTGGTGGAGCTCTTTAATAAGTTAGAGGCAAATAGTCAAAATCATAGAGGGCCTTTGAACTTTGATTTAATGGCTGTTTCAGATTTGTTTCTATCGCCATTTATTGGGGCGGGTTTTTATTATAAAACTTTTATGTGGCCAGCTTCTTTTTGGGAGAAGTTATATGAGCCGATAATACGAATGTCGGCGGGCCTTGGTTCCTTATCAAAATTAGAGGATCCTGATCATTATGATAAAGGTTTTTTACACTGCGATATATTGATTATTGGTGCAGGACCAACGGGTATATTTTCAGCTTTAATAGCAGCAAAAGCTGGAGCAAAAGTAATTTTAGCAGATGAAGATTTTCTCATGGGGGGTAGATTAAATTCTGAGAATTTAGAGATTGATGGTTTGCCAGGATTTGTCTGGGCACAACAGGCCTTGGAGCAATTGTCTAATATGAAAAATGTGAGGGTTCTTAATAGAACAACAGTTTATGGAGCCTATGATCATGGAATATTTGGAGCTTTAGAGCGCTGTACGGATCATTTGCGAGAATCTGGAAGCAAACCACGACAGATTTTGTGGAAAATTTATTCAAAGAAAAGTATCTTGACTGCTGGGGCGGTAGAAAGGCCACTTGCATTTGGAAATAATGATAGGCCGGGAGTTATGATGGCCGGTGCGGTTAGGGCTTATGTCAACCGTTGGGGGGTCCTTCCCGGAAAACGAACAGCAGTATTTACCAATAATGATGATGGTTGGGCGACTGCGAGAACCTTAACTGATAAGGGTTTTGAGGTCACAGCAGTTATAGACAGTAGAAATTGCAAACCAATTGAAAATATACCTGGTGCCTCAATTATTATGGGGGGAAGCATTGTTGATACTTCGGGACGAAAGAGGATAAAAAATATTAAGTTAAAAAATGGGCAAATTATTCCATGTGATTGTCTGGCTATATCTGGCGGTTGGAGCCCAAATGTTCATTTAACCTGTCATCAAAGAGGAAGACCTAATTGGAATTCTGATTTAAATGCGTTTATGCCAGGCGAACATCTTCCACAAAATATGAGCGTGGCTGGTGCAGTTAACGGCAGTTTTAGTTTATCAGGTGCATTATCAGAAGGTTTAAAAGCAACCAATAATGTTATAGATTCTCTCGGATTAAAAAAACTAAAAACTAAGAAACTTCAGGCTTCAGATGAGGCCTATAGCTCTTCCGCTTTTTGGTATGTTAAGGAGTCTGTAAAGAGGGGGTGGGTTGATTTTCAAAATGACGTAACCGTTAAAGATATAAAGCAAAGTTATGCGGAGGGTTTTAGGTCTGTTGAGCATATGAAACGTTACACAACGATGGGCATGGCCACAGATCAAGGCAAAACCTCAAATATTCTTGGTTTAGCAATTATGTCAGAGTGTACTGGTAAACCTATTCAGGAAACTGGAACAACGATTTTCCGGCCACCATATACACCGATTCCTCTTGGGGCTTTAGCTGGTCGATCGCGAGGAAAGAATTTCAGACCTTACAGATTGACACCGAGCCATCAGTGGTCTGAAGAGCAAGGTGCAATTTTTGTTGAGGTTGGTAATTGGCTTAGAGCGCAATGGTACCCTAAGAGTGGTGAAAAGAGCTGGCGTGAAAGTGTGGACAGAGAAGTGTTGGCAACAAGAAATTCGGTAGGAGTTTGTGATGTTACAACTCTTGGAAAAATTGATATTCAAGGATCAGATGCAGCTGACTTTTTAAATATTGTTTATGCAAATGCCTTTGGAAAATTGTCAGTAGGCAAGGTTAGATATGGCTTGATGTTAAGAGAAGATGGTATCGCTTACGATGATGGAACAACCGCTCGGTTTAGCGAAAATCATTTCATAATGACAACCACAACTGCTAACGCTGTTTTGGTTTTTAGGCGGTTGGAATTTGTACGGCAATGTCTTTGCCCTGATATGGACGTTCATATTATTTCCACTACAGATGCTTGGGCTCAGTTTGCCGTTGCTGGTCCAAATTCAAGAAAATTACTTGAAAAGATTGTGGATAAAACATTTGGTATTTCTAATGAAGATTTTCCCTTTATGGCTTGCGGAGAGATAACTGTTTGCAATGGCACAACAGCGCGGTTGTTTAGGATTAGTTTCTCGGGGGAGTTAGCGTATGAATTAGCTGTTCCGGCTAGATATGGAGATAGTTTGATAAGGGCATTAATGAAGGCGGGTGAAGAGTTTAATGTCACTCCTTATGGCACTGAGGCTTTAGGTGTAATGAGAATTGAAAAAGGTCATGCGGCTGGTAATGAACTTAATGGGCAAACCACAGCGCTAAATCTTGGATTAGAAAAAATGATCAGTCAAAAAAAAGACAGTATAGGAAAAGTGTTAGCACAAAGGCCTGAAATGAATAAAGATGATGAAATAAAGCTCGTCGGGTTCAGACCAGTAAATCAGGGTGATCGGTTGGTTGCTGGAGCACATTTTTTAGAAAAGGGTGCCGAGGAAATTATGGAGAATGACTTGGGCTGGATGTCATCAGTTTGTTATTCCCCAATTTTAAATGATTATATTGGAATTGGTTTTATAAAAAACGGGAATAAACGAATGGGAGAAATTGTGCATGCCTATGATAAGATGCGCAATAATTCTGTGGATGTAAAAATATGTTCTGCTCATTTTGTGGATCCAGAGGGAGATAGAGTTCGTGGGTGACTATGCATTGAAATCGATTTCACCACTCAATGGGTATTCTAGAAATTTTAAAGAAAACCTTCTGGAAGAGGTTGTTGGTATGGAAGTTATTTCCATCGCAACTTCGGTAGAAAATAAAGATTTTCTTAATAAACAATTAATTGAAATTTTTGACTTAGAGTTGCCAGTTCCAGGAAAATCTCATTTAACTTCTAATGGCTTGAGTCGGCTTTTGGGCTTGTCATTAGATCAGTGGCTTATTGTTTCAGTTGATCAAAAATATGAACTAAAGGCTTTATTAGAAAATTCTTTATCTAATAAATCTTACGTTACGTTGCAAACAGATGCTTGGGTGTGCATTAGGATTAGTGGTCGATCTGCGTTGAAGGCTTTGGAGCGAATTTGCCCAGTCAATTTAGATCCTGATTTATTCTTAAAAGATTATATTGCTCGGACAATGATGGAACATTTAGGAAGTATTGTTATTTGTGAGAACCCAAATTCTTACTTGCTGATGTCAGCAAGTAGCTCGGCAAAATCATTTTTACATGCCCTGGAAGTATCACTAAAAAATGTTATATAAAAGTTGATGTTAATCAAAGTAAATGATGATGTATGGGTAAAAATAGCAGATAAATTTTGTTAGGCTATAATTTAAAAAATTATGTCTATATTTTTAAATTGAATTTTTTTATATTTGAATATATCGCATAAATTCTTAATAGAAAGGTTTCAGGAATGGCTCCTCTAGATCAGGGAAAAGGCGTTTGGAAATCGGGAAAAGGCAAAGGTCGGCATTTGCCAAAAGGTCGGCAATATACTGATGAAGCTTTAGCTGACATTAAAGTTTTACTTAAAGACTATGCCGTCAGTAGAGATCTACTAATAGAATTTCTGCATTTAATCCAAGATAAATATGGTCATCTTTCATCTGAACATTTGTGTGCTTTGGCGCATGAGATGAAATTGAGTCAAACAGAGGTTTATGAAGTAGCAACTTTTTATGCCCACTTTGATGTCGTAAAGGAAGATGAAACGCCTCCACCTTCAATAACAATAAGGGTTTGTGACTCTTTATCGTGTGAACTTCAAGGTGCTCAAAGTTTAAAGAAAGCTTTAGAGGATGGTTTGGATTCGTCAAAAGTAAGGGTGTTAAGAGCGCCTTGTATGGGGCGCTGTGATACTGCCCCTGTTTTGGAAATAGGTCACAACCATATTGATCATGCTAATGTGAAAAAAGTAAATGATGCGATTAAGTCACATGACACGCATGAAAAAATTCCAAAGTATGAGAA
>CERR01119050.1_pt1 | contig 18691 bp, 15 predicted proteins | sample 530841 | NCBI WGS metagenome assembly CERR01 (sample SAMEA2621021, study PRJEB7988) | marine metagenome | biome: marine biome (ENVO:00000447); feature: surface water layer (ENVO:00002042); material: "saline water (ENVO:00002010), including plankton (ENVO:xxxxxxxx)" | depth 5 m | reverse complement strand
AATAACAGTGTTAGAGAAGCAATGCATTCAATTTTTCTTTATCATGCAATTAAAGCAGGAATGGATATGGGTATAGTTAATGCTGGACAAATTGTGATATATGACCAAATTGAAGATGAAGTCAAAAAATTAATAACTGAATTAATTTTTAATGAAAACGATGAAGCAACAGAACGTCTTTTGGACTACTCTCAAAAATTTCATGGTAAAAGAGACAAAAAAAAGAAAAATCTCGAATGGAGAAATAGTACAATAGAAAAAAGAATTGAATATTCATTAATTGAAGGAGTTGATACATTTATAGAAGAAGATATTGAAGAAGCCAGACTTCAGCTTAAAAATGCAATTGATGTTATTGAAGGACCTTTGATGGATGGAATGAATATAGTTGGTGACCTTTTTGGTGAAGGTAAAATGTTTCTTCCTCAAGTTGTAAAAAGTGCTAGAGTTATGAAGAAAGCTGTTGCTAATCTTACTCCTTTTATTGATAAAAAAAATACTAGAAAAACAAAAAAAATTCTTTTAGCAACCGTCAAGGGTGATGTTCATGATATTGGTAAAAATATTGTCAAAGTTGTATTAGAATGTAATGGATTTGAAGTAATTGATTTAGGAGTAATGGTTCCAAAAAATAAAATTATTGATAATGCAATAGATAATGATGTTGACATGATCGGATTAAGCGGTTTGATTACCCCATCATTAGATGAAATGGTAGATGTTGCAAAAGAGATGGATCAAAAAGGATTTAAAATCCCTTTGTTAATTGGCGGAGCTACTACTTCTAGAAAACATACAGTCATTAAGATTGATCCTGTTTATAAAGATAATGTTTTTCACGTTTTAGATGCATCAAAAAGTGTTTTTGTGTCTCAAAAACTAATGAGCGAGAATAATGAAGATTATAAAAAAGAAATCAAAAAAGTATATGAAAATGTTAGAGAAAAATACTATAACACAAACTTAAAGAAGCTACTTACGCTTGAAGAAGCTAGAAATAAAAAATTTAATTTTGATTGGGAAAATTATCAGCCAACTAAACCGTCATTTGAAGGAATAAAGTATTTTAATCAACTAAAAGTTGAAGATTTTATTGATTATATCGATTGGAGTCCTTTTTTTAATGCATGGGGTTTCAAAAGTAGTTATCCTAAAATTTTGAATGACAATAAAATGAAAGATGAAGCAAATAAACTTTTTAATGATGCAAATACTTTCCTTGAAAAATGTATAAATGAAAAACTATTCAATTTAAAAGCAACAATCGGATTTTTTGAAGCTTATTCATCTGGAGATGATATCTTTCTTGAAAATAATATTGTTTTAAATAATTTAAGACAAGAGATTGATAAAGGTAAAAGATCAAATTATTGTTTATCAGATTTTATAATGCCTAAAGAATATAATAAAAAAGATTGGATTGGAGCATTCGCCGTTACAGCAGGGAACAATGTTGGCAAACTTAGTAAAATAAGTTCAGATAATAATAATGATTATGAAAGTATAATGATTAAAATTATTGGCGATAGAATTGCTGAGGCGATGGCTGAAAAAATGCATGAATTAGTTCGAAGAGAACTTTGGGGATATGATTCAAAAGAAAAATTATCAAACTCCGATTTAATTAGAGAAAGATATACTGGCATTAGGCCAGCTCCAGGTTATCCAGCTTGTCCTGATCATAGTGAAAAAGCAAAAATATGGAAGCTTCTAGATATTAAAAATAATTCTAAAATGAATTTAACAGAATCATATGCTGTTTCACCAGCATCATCAGTTACAGGATGGTATTTTTCACATCCAAATTCCAAATATTTTGCTGTTAATAGAATTTCAAATGAACAACTTAAAGATTATGCAAACAGAAAAGGATTTTCTGAGGAAAATCTCAAGAAAATTTTTCCACACATTTTATAAGAATGAAAGTAATAGATCATATAAATAATAGTAATGATACTCAGTTTAGCTATGAAATAATCCCTCCTCTTAGAGGAAAAGGTGTTAAAATAATTTTGGATATGGTTGAAAGTCTTAACAAATTTAATCCTCCTTTTATAGATGTAACTAGCCATGCTTCTACTGTCTCTTTAAATAAACAAGGTAAAAAAACAAAGAAAAAGAAAAGACCTGGAACTATCAGTATATGTGGTATTATTCAAAATAGATTCAATATTGATACAGTAGCTCATCTTGCATGTAATGGATTCACTAAAGAGGAGACTGAAGATGCGCTTATTGAATTAAGTTTTTTAGGAATTGAGAATATTTTAGCAATAAGTGGAGATGGTAATCCAAAAGAAGTTTTAAGTGATGGAAAAACAGTTAATTCTAATTCCCTTGAATTAGTTCATCAAATTAGTGATTTAAAAAATGGTAAATATTTAACAGATATTTCCAACTCTTCCTCAATTAAAATGTGTACTGGAATTGGAGTATATCCAGAAAATCACTTTTATTCAAATAATTTTGAAAAAGAAATTTCACTTATCAAACAAAAGATTGATGCTGGTGCGGATTATGCTGTAACGCAGATGTTTTTTGATAATAAAAAGTATTTTGATTTTGTGGAAAAATGTCGAGGTGAAGGTATCAAAATTCCTATAATCCCAGGAATTAAAATAATTGATAAGCCAAAACAAGTTGATAATCTAGAAAAAATATTTCATATATCCATACCTGATGAATTAAAAGATAATGCTAAAAAAGATATTAAACATATTGAAGAAATCGGTACAGAATGGGCTATTAATCAATCAGAAGAGCTGATAAATGCAGGTGTTCCAATTATTCATTATTATTTGATGAACGATACATCCTGCATGTTAAACATATTAAATTACTTACATAAATAAGGAGATATTATGAGAGATTATATATTTACATCAGAATCAGTTTCAGAAGGACATCCAGATAAAGTTTGTGATCAAATTTCAGATGCAGTACTTGATGCATACCTAAAAGCAGACCCGAACAGCAGAGTTGCTTGTGAAACTATGATAAAAAACAACATGGTTATTATTGCAGGAGAAATAACTTCTGATGGAAATCCAGAGCTAGAAGAAATTGTAAGAAATGTGATCAATAAAATTGGTTATAATGATGATAAGCTCGGTTTTAATGGAAATTCATGTGAGTTTATTAATCATATTACTAAACAATCCCCTGATATAGCGCAAGGTGTTAATGAAGGAGAAGGAGAAGATTCAAATCAAGGAGCGGGCGATCAAGGATTAATGTTTGGATATGCTTGTAATGAAACTAAAAGTTTAATGCCAGCACCAATAGATCTAGCACATAAATTAGTAAAAAAACAATCAGATGTAAGGAACTCTGGCAAGCTTGAATGGTTAAGACCGGATGCAAAAAGTCAGGTTAGTGTTGTTTATGATGAGGATAGAAAGAAAATTAAGAGTTTATCAGCAATTGTACTTTCCTCTCAGCATGATGAAGATATATCGTACCAAGATCTTAAAGATGGTATCTATAATAATATTATTGCACCCATAATTCCTGAAAATTGGATTACAGAAAAAACAAAAATTTTGATAAATCCAACTCGCAAATTTGTAATAGGTGGCCCAGTTGGTGATTGTGGACTTACAGGAAGGAAAATTATTGTTGATACATATGGAGGAATGGCTAGACATGGTGGAGGAGCTTTTTCAGGAAAAGATCCATCAAAAGTTGATAGATCAGCTGCATACGCTGCTAGATACGTAGCAAAAAATATTATTTCTTCCAAATTAGCTGATTATTGTGAAATTCAAGTATCATATGCAATTGGGGTAGCAGAACCAACTTCAATCACAATAGATACATTTGGAACAAATAATATTCCAGAAGAAGAAATAGTTTCTCTAATTTCCAATAATTTTGACTTTAGACCAAAAGAGTTGATTAGTTTTTTAGATCTGAAAAAACCTATATACCAAGATACAGCAGCATATGGTCATTTTGGAAGGAATATTTTCAGTTGGGAAAAAACAGATTTATCGTTAAAATCTGCTTCACACAAATAGGAGAAATATGAGAACAGCTACATTAAGCATAAAAAAAACAAATAAATCTACTAATTCAGATAAAAAAATTGCTAATAATAACGTAGTAGAAATCTTGCCATTTCTTATTAAAGATATCAATCTAGCTAGGCTGGGAAGAGATAAAATTGATATCTCAGAGAAAGAAATGCCAGGATTAATGTCTTTGAGAAAAAAATATATAAAGACTAAACCTTTAAAAGGTTTTAGGCTAACCGGTTCTCTGCATATGACAATTGAAACTGCAATTCTTATTGAAACATTAAAAGATTTAGGTGCAGATGTTCGTTGGGCTAGTTGTAATATTTTTTCAACACAGGATGAAGCTGCTGCTGCTATTGCTAAAACAAAAACTCCTGTTTTTGCATGGAAAGGTGAATCTTTAGAAGAATATTGGGATTGTACTCTTCAAGCTCTCACATTTAACGGACATGAAGGACCTAATTTGATTGTTGACGATGGCGGTGATGCAACTCTTCTTATTCATAAAGGTTATGAGCTTGAGAATTATTATAATAAAAATAAAAAACTACCTAAAATAACTGCAACTATTGAAGAAGAAATTGTTATTGAAAAACTTTTAAGAAAAGTGCACAAATTAAATCCTAATCATTGGCATAATATTGTTCCAGATATCATAGGCGTATCAGAGGAAACAACTACTGGTGTCGCAAGACTGCAACAAATGGTTGATAACGCTTCTCTACTATTCCCTGCTTTCAATGTCAATGATGCCGCAACAAAGTCTAAATTTGATAATCTGTATGGTTGTAGAGAATCATTGGCTGATGGAATCAAAAGATCAACTGAAATTATGTTAGCAGGAAAAACAGTTGTTGTTTGTGGATATGGTGATGTTGGAAAAGGATCAGCTCAATCAATGAAATCTTATGGTTGTAAAGTCATTGTTACGGAAATTGATCCAATATGCGCATTGCAAGCTGCAATGGAAGGATTTGAAGTAAGAAAATTAGAAGATGTTTTAGATAGAGGTAATATTTTTGTTACAACAACAGGTAATAAAGATATCATTACTTTAAAACATATGAGAAAGATGAAAGATCAGGCAATTGTATGCAATATAGGTCATTTTGATAATGAAATTCAGGTTGATGCTCTGAATGCTTCAAATGCAAAGAGAGACACAATCAAACCTCAGCTTGATAGATATACTTTTAAGAATGGAAAACAAATCTTTTTATTAGCTGAAGGAAGATTGGTAAATCTGGGCTGTGCCACTGGTCATGCAAGTTTTGTGATGTCCACTTCATTTTCTAATCAAGTTCTTGCTCAAATATTTTTAGCACAAAATAAACCTGTAACAGGAATGTACGATTTACCTAGAAAATTGGATGAAGAAGTTGCTCGAATTCATCTGGAGCATTTAGATGCTGATTTAACAAAATTATCTAAGGAGCAAGCAGATTATATTGGGGTAAAAGTAAGTGGTCCATTTAAGAAAGATGAGTATAGATATTAATTATTTTTTACAACATCAAAAAAGTGGTTTTCAAATTTTTTAAAGTTTGAATCAAAATTAAATTCTTTATCAAAAACCCTTTTCGCATTTTCAGAAAAAATATCTAAGATTTCTTTATCATCATAAATATGATTTAGGCATTTAATCAATTCTTCAGAAGAGCTATAATTAAAGCCAATTTTATTTTTAAACACAAAATCTTTAAGCTCGCCTTCAAGAGAGTTTAGAATTGGAATCCCGTATGAAAGGTACTCAATAGACTTATTTACAAGCTGAGTAGTGAAATCAAATCGATTGTTAAGAGGAACTATTCCAATATCAGCTTCAGCTACATAATTAGCAAATGCTTTTTTATTAACAAAACCTTTATATGAGATATTTTTTGCCGATTTATTCTTATAAAAAGATAAGTCATCTCCATCACCACAGACAATTAATTCAAAGTTATCCCCAATTTTATTGAAAGCATCAATTACAATATCAAAATTTAGTTTATTCTTAGATATAGCGCCCAAATAGATAACTTTTATTTTATTATTATTTTTAGTTTTTTTGTAAATAGTATTTGATTTAAATGATTTTAAAAAAACTTTATTAAGATTGTTATTTGTAGATAAATACTTGGTCCCAAAATTTAGAAAATAGTTAGATATAGCAATTATAGAACTAGCATTTTTAAAAGTATATTTCTTTTGATAATACCAAGGATATAAAAAAGTTTTAGCTATTGGATGTAAAAAAGAAGGTATTGCACTTAAAAAAATATCTGGCCAGAGATCTCTTATATCAACTATTATGGGAATATTATTTTTATTAGCAAATTTAACAGCTTGATAAGATAACTCAATCGTTGGAAAACTAACATATATTATGTCAGGTATATTTTTAAAATCACCAATTTTGTTTACAAATTCTTTGGAAATAAGATAATGACTTATAAATCTTTCTAAAGAAATATTTTTTTTATAAGGCATAGTTTTTAATAAGATGATTTCGAATTTATTCGAAATCTTATAGTTATCATCAATATCAATTGCTGATTTTGTAAAGTGATTAAAATTAGATGAAATCCATTTTACATTATGTCCTTTTTTTGAAAAGTTGTAAGCTAAAGTTCCACATCTATGCAGATTTTCAAAATTGTTGTTTTGTGGCAGTGGTTCACCAATACAAATAAACCATATATTTAAATCTTTCATGATAAATACTTGTTTAAACTCTTATTGATAAAAGATTCTATCTCCGTTGATTTTATATTTTTAGTATATATCATTTTTAGCAATTCAATTTTAAATTTTTTCAATTCACTTTTTTTAACAGTATTTAAACTTTCTAAAACAACGAGCTTATCAACATTTGTACTAATTCTTTTTTCAAAAGAATATTCTAATTTTTCAGATAATTTTTCACCTTTTCTTAATTTACCATATTTAATATTTATATCTTTGTTAGGTACTAAATTATTTAAATATATTAAAGTTTCTGCTATGTCCTTTATAAAAATTTCGTTTCCCATATCAATCATACAAATGTTTGATTTTTTGCTATTTATTGTTATTGACTGTATAACAAGATAACAAGCTTCTTCAATTGACATAAAAAATCTTTTAACTTTTGGATGTGTGATTAAAAGATCTTTTTTTTCTCTTATTAAATCGGAAAATAAGTTTAAAACACTGCCTGAACTACCTACTACATTTCCAAATCGAACAATTGATAAATTAATTTTTTTATTATTAAATCTTTCCGAAAGTAGTAATTCAGCTAATCTTTTTGAAAGACCCATGTTATTTGATGGCTCAACAGCTTTGTCAGTTGAAATTAATACAAAATCTTTTACTCCAATATTTTCTGAGCAATCTAAAATGTTCTCCGTTCCATAAAAATTTGTCAATAGAGTATTTCTTATATCATCTTCCTGTAAATTAACATGCTTTAACGCTGCTGCATGAAATACAATCTCTGGTTTAAACTGTTTGAAGTATATTTCCATTAAATTTTTATCTTTTATATCCGCAGTTATACAAACTAGATTTTTTGAACTTATTTCCTTTTGTAAATTGTATGTATTAAACTCAGAATTATCGATACAAATTATTTTTTTAGCAGAACCATTTAAGCATTGTTTGATAATTACAGAACCAATAGAACCTGCTCCCCCTGTAACTAGAACTATTTTGTCTTTAATAATCTCCTCAATAGTTTTTTTATTTATTGGCATCTCTTTACGATGAATTAAGTCTTCAATATTGATATCTCTTACGGAAGAAATAGTTTTTGGTGAAGAAAGAATTTCACCATAAGCAGGAACAGTCATTATACGTTTTTTTGTTTGTAAACAATAATTATAAATTTTTTGAAATTGGTTTTCTGAACAAGACGGTACTGCAATTACTATCGAATCAAACAAATCTGTATGTTTAAGGATATTTGAAATTTTATCTAATACTTTATATCCTTCAATACTTGTATTTATTTTTTTATCATCATCATCAAATAGTCCGATAATACTGTATTTATTTGATAGGGATTTGGAAGGTGTAATAGAACCGATTAAATTCTTAGCTGCTCCACCAGCTCCTACTATTGCTAATCTATTTTTTTTACTTTTTGTCATTTAAATTTGATTTCTAGATACTACTATATCATCAGATCCTGGAGGTGGATAAGGCGTAAGGGAATTTTTTCTTTTTACAACCTCAACTAGACTATTGTCAGCATTCAGATCACTTAATATTGAAGATATAATCATTAAAGTTTTTTCTCTATTTAAAAAATTATATACTGTTAAGAAAATTAGTTTTATATCAAGAATAATTGACTGATTTCTAATATAAAAAATTGCTAATCTGCTTTTCCATGGTCTAATTACTTGATTATACTTTAAATCAGGATCATCAGAGCCCTCTAAGATATTTCCTTCATCCGAAAAAACAATAGAAGCAAAATCAGTAATACCAGGAGTTGCATGCAAAATTTCTTTTTCTGCATTCGTATATAGATTAACATCTCTTCTCACTTGTGGTCTTGGACCAACAAATGACATTGTTCCATTTAAAACATTGATAATTTGAGCAAGTTCATCAAACTTTAACTTCCTTACAACCTTACCAATAAAAGTTATTCTAACGTCATCTTTCTTTGTAGAATCAACCTTATTAGCATCAGCATTATGAACCATTGACCTAAGTTTAATCATTGTAAATTCACCGTCATTTTTTGCAACTCTAGGAGCCATATAAAGAGGGGATTTAAAATCTTGAATAAATATTAAGAAACACACTATAGCTAGAGGAATAAAAAAAATTATTAATAAGCTAAATGCAAAAATTAAATCAAAGATTCTTTTCATTTTAATGACCTAATATATTTAATCAAGTTATCTGAATCAATTTTGTTTTCTTTTCTCAAAAACTTCTGATCTCCAACGACCGATGAAAATAAATCATTTATCCCAAAACTATGAAATTCATTTGGATAAAAATCATTATCAAAACAAACTTCTTTAATAATTGATGAGATACCATTAACCAAATTATGTTCTTCCAGTGTTATAATATTTTTATAATCACGCATTATATTTAAAAGTAATTTTTTATTCAAAGGTTTAATTTTAGGAAGGGAAACTAAACCTATATTTTGATTTAACTTTTCTTTAAAAAAGTTAACTACCTCAAAGGCTTCTTCAAGAATTCCTCCAACTCCAATTATCAATGTTTCGTCTCCACAAAACAATTCTCGAGGGTTTGTATCTGTTGGTAATCCTTTTTTGTGGTCTTTTTCATGAAAATGTGATTTATCTATTCTTAAATAACTAACTCCGTCATTATTTAAGCAGCTTTCAATACATAAAATAGCTTCACTTTTACTACCAGGCGTATAAATAGATATTTCCGGAAGCGTATTTAAAACTCCATAATCTTCTGTTGCATGATGGCTATATCCAAGTTGTCCATAACTAAAGCCTCCACCTATTGATACGATTGTCAAATTTACTTTATGATAAAGTGCATCATTTCTTATTTGTTCAAGACAACGAAAAGTATTGAAATTACCAATACTATATGTAATAGATTTTTTGCCAATAAGGCCTAAACCTGTAGCAACACCGGTTAGATTTTGCTCAGCTACTCCAACATTAATAAACTGTTTAGGAAACTTTTGTTTAAAATTTTCAATAACACCAAATCCAAGATCGCCTACTAATAGCATTATATCTGAATCTTTAGCAGCAAGCACTTCTAAATGATTTACAATACTATTTCTCATTTGATTGCACCTCATCTATAGCACTCTCAAATTCATCACCTTGCGGTGATCTGTAATGCCATAAAACCTGATTTTCCATAAATGATACACCCTTACCTTTTGTTGTATGAGCTATAATAACTTTAGGTAATTTTGTTTCGGAATTCAGAGCACTAAGAATTTCGTCATGATTATGACCATCACATTCAATAACATCCCATTTAAAACTTTTCCATTTATCTGCAAATGGTTCTAATGCCATTGTATTTTCTGTTGAATCTAAACTTTGAATTTTATTGTAGTCTACAATTACAGTTAAATTGTCTAGACAAAAATGTCCTGCATAAAGTATCGATTCCCAATTTGATCCTTCATCACACTCGCCATCACTCAACAAACATACAACTTTATTATCTTTTTTATCAATTTTAAAGCCATGAGCCACACCGCAAGCAACAGGTAGTCCATGACCTAAGCTTCCAGTTGAGAATTCTACTCCTGGTATTGATTTATGCGATACATGCCCACTCATAATTGAACCATTTTGATAGTGTTGTTTTAAAAATGATTTTTTAAAATAACCCATCCCTGATAAAGTAGCATAAATTGCTGCTCCTGCATGACCTTTACTAAGAATAAACCAATCTCTATCTTTATTATTAGGATCTTTTGGAAATGTTTTTAAAAAATTAAAATATAAAACCGATAAAATATCAACAATTGATAGGCATGAGCCTATATGCGAACTATTACCATCATGTGTCATTTGAATAACATTTTTTCGTACAAATGACGCTAATTCATTAGAACTACTATACATTTTTATAAAATTCTATAATTTTATGTGAAACATACTTTACATCATCATCACTTATAAAAAGATTCATTGGCAACATGAGACAATTTTCAAAATATTTATCAGTTTTTGGAAGATCAAAATGATTTAACCCTAATCTTTCAAATTGGTGGATAGCCTTACCTCCCCACTGAATAATAGTGCCAATATTATTACTCGCTAAAAATTCCTTAAGTTGATCTCTTTTATTAACTAAGACTTCAAAATTTTGAAAAGTGTCAAAGTGATTCTCATCTTCAAAAATTGGTAATTTAACATTACTTTCGTCAACTAAATATTTTTGGTACAGTTTTGCAACTTCCCTTCTTCTTTGGATAGTTTCATTAAATGATTTGAATTGAAAGTCCAAAAAAGCAGCATGCAAGTTATGTAGCCTGGAGTTTCTACCCCACATTTCACAATCGAGATTACTTCTTCCATGATCTCTGAACTTGAAACATTTTTCTGCAAAAGTATCATCATTTGTGATAATCATACCTCCATCACCAAAAGTACCAAGAATTTTTGCTGGATAAAAACTGAATACGCCTGCTAAACCAAAAGTACCTGCTTGTTTTCCTCTATAAGTAGAACCTAATCCTTGGGCAGAATCTTCAATAATAGTTAAATGATACTTCTCAGCTAATGAAATTATTTTTTCCATTTTGCATGTTCTTCCATTTAGTTGAACCGGCATTATATATTTTGTTTTTTTTGTGATTTTTTCTTCGATTAAATCAGGGTTTATCATCCCTTCTTGATTACAATCAACTAAAATAGGTATTCCTTTATTTGCTATTACAGCAGAAGGAGAAGCTGTCATTGTATGTGAAGGAAGAATAACCTCATCGCCTTTTTTAATCCCTGATATATGGAAAGCCATTTCTAAAGCATCTGTAGCATTTGCTACTCCAATAGCATGCTTAACATTGCAATAATTGGCAATAGATTTCTCAAATTCTACAATATCATTTTGAAGTATGTATGCTCCTCTAGAAGATACTTCATCAAAAATTTTTAGAAACTCTTCTTTATTTGAATTGTATAGTTCTGGATAATTAAAAAAAGGTACTTTCTTCATTTATTTTTTTCTTTGTAGTAATTTTCAAAAATATCAATAACATTTTTTGTATGCCTATAACCTGAAATACATTTTTCTGGATTATCAAAATATGATATAAAAGATTTTAATTCGCTTGTAAGTGGGAGTTCGCTCATATTAAAACTAATTAATTCTTCTCCATTATTGATATGGTTTAAATCTTTATCAACTTGTATTTCTATGATTTTAATTTGTTTTAAAATATCATCAAAAACTATTGTTTTTTTTGAACCTATTATTTTTAAGCATTGAATTTTTTCTGGATAAAACCATCCAACATCAATTTGCGCGTTGATTTTTTTTGGGTACTCAATTAAAGTTGATGAATAATCATTTTTCTTTGATAAAGAAAAACTTGATTCAAGTTTCTTTATGCTTAAATATTTTTCCTCATTTAAAAAATACTGAACTAAGCTTATATCGTGTGGCGCAAGACTTAAAAATACATCTACATCATTCCTTACAACTCCAAAGTTTAGTCTTTGGCAATGAATAAACTTTATGTCCCCAATTACACCTCGATCAATCAATTTTTTAATCTTTTGAATAGCTGGATGATATAGGAGAATATGTCCAGCCATGATTAGTTTATTCTTTTTTTTAGCTAATTTGAATAAATCATCTAACTCGCTTATTGTTTCAACAACGGGTTTTTCTATTAACACATGAATATCATTCAAGATACACTGTTTGGCTAAATTAAAATGTGTTTGAGGTGGAGTTGCAATAATTGCTCCATCAATATTATTCTCATTTTCTAATAAGGTATTTAAACATCTAAAAAATTTAACATTATTATAGCTATCTAAAATTTTTGAATCAAAATTTTCATTCGAATCTACAACAAAAATATTTTTAACTTCACTAATGGATGTAAGTGTTTTTAGGTGATTCTTCCCCCATCTTCCAACTCCTATAAGTGCAATATTCTTTTTCACAATGACTCCTTATTTAATACGATTATAAACATCATAAAGTTTTTTTTCTTCAATGTTCCAATTAAATGTTTCTTTTATAGCTCTGATACCTTCTTCAATCATTTTTTTAGAAACAATATCATTGTACATTAAATGCTCCACTGCACCAGCTATTTCTGATGATGATAAAGGATCTACTTGGACAGCACATTTATATTTTTTGAAAATTAATTCTTCCCAAAAATCAAAATTTGAGCAAACAATTGGCAAACCTGCTGCCATATATTCAAATATTTTAACAGGAATACTTGGTAAATATGTTTTAGTTGGGTGTAAGGTCACAATACCTAATTTTGAATTATTAAATACTTTATAAATTTCTTTTTGTGGTAAAAATCCCAACTCATTTACTTGACCCCACCCTTTCATTTTCTCACATCTTTTTTTTAAATTTGAATCACTAAAACTTCCAACCAGGTTAAGTCTTATGTTCTTAAGGTTTTCTAAAGACTCTATTAGTTCAATAATTCCTCTTTCCTTGGAAATCTCACCAACATAACAAATTTCATTTTTCTTTTCATTCCAATTGGTTTTTTGATAAATATAATCTTCTTTTATAGGGTAGTTTTTGATATCAAGAGATATTACTCCTTTTTCTTGAAATTTATTACTTATGTAAGGTGTAGCTGAAATGACAAAATCTAATTGTTTACAAATAAATTTCTCAAATACATTGTAAATGAGCGATATTAACTTTCGGAAATAAAAAGGTACCCAATCTTTTATCATTATATCTTCCGAAACATCTTCATGAGAATCAAAAATTACTTTTTTCCCTTTATTTTTTAATTGTAGGCCCATATTTAATAATTCTGGGTCATGTAAATGGTAAATATCGCAATCTAAATCTAAAGCTTTTAAATATATTTTTTTAGCTGATATGAATATTCTATCAAATCGATTTTTACTAGGTCCAACATCATAAATATTAATATTTTTATGTTTTGTACTTCCAAGGCCATCCGCAACAATTAAGCTTACATTGTAATTATCTTTTCTAGATAATGAAATACACTGCTTTTTAAAAATCCTTGTATCAAATCTTTTATGTACAGTGGTCAGATGTGCTATTTTAAGAGGTTTTGACGTCATAAATTTTTTCCCACATTGCAATATTATATAGCCTCCATTTTAAATGATTGTGCAATCTACTATATTTGCTCATCAATTTTTTCATATTACAAATTTCACTTAAAATAGATGAATTTCTTACGGCAATTTCCATATCATTTGAAATTTCATTAAACCATGATGATTCTGGAGGATTAAAGCCTAACTTATTTTTTCTCCAAATTGCTTCTTCAGGTATAACTCCAATTACAGATTGCCTTAAAATAAATTTTGACCAACCATTATGTACTTTATGTTGACTATTGATACTTAAAGCAGTTTCTAATGTTTTGTAATCAATAAAAGGTAGCCTAGTTTCTATAGAATGCCTCATTGAATTTTTATCTTCATAACGTAATAATAGAGGTAAATTTGTCGAAAAAATTTCTAAATTTTGAAGATCTCTAATATTAAAATAACTTTTTCCAATTTTATTCAAAATTGAAAATGTGTTGTTGTTTTTTTTCATAAAACTCGTTTTAAACTTTAAATATTTTTTTCTAATACTGGGAAAGAATGATCCAAAGGTATATTTTAAAATCCATGAAATTTTCATTTTTGCATTATTTTTTCTTGAGTTAAAAATACTTTTACAGGCTAATAATAAACCATCTTTTTTAAAAATAGAATAATACATAGAAGGATAATATTTTCCATATCCTAATAATGTTTCATCACCTCCTTGACCATCTAACATTACTGTACAACCTTCCTCTTTTGCTTTCTTCATTACAAAATACTGCATAAAAACATCCATATAAGCAAATGGCTCTTCTTGTGTGTAAACTACTTCATTTATACTGCTCTTTAATTCGATTGGTGTCGGCTCAGTAACTACTAGGTTAATGTCTGCATTTTGTGCAACAATATTTGCATAATAACTTTCATCCGTTAATTTTTCTGATGATTTTACATGAATTGCAGTAAACCTTTCTTCTGATTCCTGATTATATTTTTTAGCAGCAATGCTAGCTATACTTGAACTATCTAGACCACCACTCAAACATGTTCCGACTTTCACATCAGATCTAAGTCTATATTCTACTGCTCTTTCAAGCTCAGCTTTATACTTTTTGACAGATTCATTTAATGTATATTTTTCTATGTCATCGTTAAATGAAATTTGATAATATCTTTTTATTTGATGCGAATGATTATTTAAATCATAAATTAAATTATGCGATTGGGGTAATCTTTTAATCCCTTCAAAAAAAGTATCATTATTGTAATCTTCAAATCTTGTAACAAGGTAATCTATTAAAATACTTTTATTAACTATATTTTTAGGATGAAATTCTAATAGCTGTTTTATCTCAGAACCAAAAATAAATTTTTCATTTATTATTGTATAATAAAAAGGTTTGATACCAAACCTATCTCTACTACAGAAAATTGTATTTTTTGTTTTATCATAAATTGCAAACGACCACATACCATTGAATTTATTAACACATTCTTCCCCCCATTTGTCGTATGACGCAAGGATTACTTCAGTATCAGAGCTAGATTGAAAAAAATATCCTTCCTTTTTCAATTCTTTTCTAAGCTCAATATAATTGTAGACTTCACCATTGTATATGATTGTATATCTATCATTATAATGCATAGGTTGATGCCCATCTTGAGAAAGATCAAGTATTGATAGTCTCCTATGTCCAAAGGCAAAATTATCTCCAAAATAAAAACCTTCATCATCTGGGCCTCTATGTGAAATAAGATTATTTATTTTCTTCGTTAAGAGTTTATCTACTGGTTTATTATTTTTATTAATTATTCCTGTAATACCACACATTTCTAACTGCTTTTTATTAGTAGATATCTGATTATTAAAAACACAAGAGTATTTTATACATATTTTTTCAATTTAATTATAATAAAAATTATATCTCATAAACCATTAGCTAAAGACAATTATTTATGATGATATTGACTTGAAAGAGATAGAAAAAATAAAATATCATAAAGTTTGTGAATTCCTCCTGTAAAGCAATATATAACTGTAAAACATATTGCTAAAGATGTCATAAGAACATCCTTATTTTCTTTTTTATATGCACTATAAAAAATTTGAGAGAAAATAAATATTCCTACTAAACCTAATTCAGATAAAACCTCTAAGAAGATGTTATGAGGATAACTACCGGGATTATTACTGCCAATAAATGCTGGAAATGACTTTACTCCTGCTCCAAAAAAAATATTTGAAATATCTTGAGACCATAAATTTAATGCGTTAGTAAATAAAAATATTCTTTCGGAATCATCGCCCCCATAAAAAAGAAGACTTAATCTTGATATTGTAAGTAAAAGTTCTTGATTTGAGAATATAATTGGAATAAAAATTACAGAACAAAATAATAGGGCAATTATCAAGTTATGCACCCTCACATTCTTAAGAAGATAAAATAAACCAAAAATAGCTCCAACTAAAGCTGCCCTAGCACCAGAAAGAAGTAGCAATATAGACGAAATAAAAAATAAAATTGCATATGCAAAAAATTTAAGTTTGGATTTTTTGATATTTTCCTTAATTCCAAAGGCGCTAAGAATGAAGGAGATGGAAAACCACATTCCCATATTCTGATATATATTTTCTCCCGATGAATCCCAACCGCTTTTCTCAAATATGTTAACAAAACCATCAAATGAATTATTAATAATAATGTCATAAAATGCTATGCTTGAAAAAAGTGCATAGAATAAGCAGGCAGTAATTAATATATTTTTTATATATACTCTTAAATAACTATAGTAAACACAAAAGAAAATGCATGCAGTATTCAGTAGGTATATAGGTCTAAGATCAATTAAACTAAATTCAATATTATTTGAAAATAATAGCCTTAAAGTATACCATACTAAAAAAACTAGGTACCAATAGAATATATTGATATCAATCAATGATTTCTTGGCTGAAAAAACTGAAAAAAGAACTAAAAATATAAAAGATAGAAAAATGAGATATGAGGATTCTATAGGCAAGAAATAAACAGGTAAAAAACTATAAGAGAATACCAACAGAAATATGAATAAAGAAATAAAATAATTTTTTAATATTTCTAAATTAGTTGTCAATGAAAAATCTTTTAGGATGTAAAATAAATGGAATTATAAAACTTGTAACTAAGGATATTAAAAGAAATAAGCTAAATCTTGGATAAGCTTTACCTAGATTCAAACTTGGCTCATCAATTAAATCAATTACTACCTGGTTATCTCTTGTAGATTCAATTTTATTAATTTCAAGCTCAATAGCTAGCTCTTTAAGCAAGTTTTCTTTTATCAACATTTCTCTTTCTATTCTCTTCTTCATAATTAGCAAATTAGGCGAGCTAAGCTCTGCATTTTGATTTAAAAAATTAATATAATTACTTTCAATTTCTGATAAATCATTTTCAATAATAGATATCCTACTAATAATAAATTCTTTTTTAGATAATTTACTATCGAGACTATATTGCTTTAAACGTTCTTCTAATTCATGAAGGCAAGCTTTCAGAAGCAAATAAGAAAAATTTGGATTTGTAGAAAAAATAGAAACAGAAACGATATCAGTAACTTTATTATGTCTGACAGATATGAGGTCAGATTTAAAGAAATTATATATCATTTGAAATTTGATATTATCATTATCCGAATCAAGATTATAATTCTCTAATATCCAATTATAAATGGTTATCTCTTTGTCATTTATTTTTATCTCTTCAGAAAAAACTTCTTTAGCAAATGATCTAGACTTTAATATTGAGGAATAAATATTTGCAGATTTTGACGTACCCTTCATATTTGTTGGCAGTAAGCTTGAAATTGTACTTAAACTGAGCTGACTCATTCCATCTGAAGAAGACATCAATTCCATTTTTGATTCGTAAATTCTATCAGAAAAAACATAAAATAGTAAAAAAATCAACTGACAAAAGATAAAGCTTTGAACAAAAGTTCTTTTTTTTTCATTTATAAAAACTATAGTATGTCTTCCTAAGTTCATTGTATTATAATACAAATTAATTAATTAATTTAATAACTTTTAATACAGGAATAATAATATGAAAAAAAATTATTTTGTCCATGAATCATCATATGTTGATGAAAATGTGTCTATTGGTAGCAATACTAAAGTATGGCACTTTTCACATGTCCAATCACATGCTATTATAGGTAAAAACTGTTCAATTGGCCAAAATGTTAATATTAGTAATAATGTTAAAATTGGTAATGGAGTTAAAATCCAAAATAATGTTTCTATTTACGAAGGCGTAGAGTTGGAAGATTATGTATTTTGTGGACCATCAATGGTCTTTACTAATATTTTACAACCACGATCAGAATTCCCACAGCAAGGCGGAAAGTTTTATGAAAAAACTAAAGTTAAAAAATCTGCATCTATTGGAGCAAACGCCACTATAGTTTGTGGGGTGTCAATAGGTCAGTATTCAATGATAGGTGCTGGATCAGTTGTAACGAAAGATGTTAAAGATTTTTCTTTAGTTTATGGTAGTCCTGCTAAATTTATATCTTGGATTGATAAAAAGGGTAATAAGTTAGAATTTGATAAAAATAATTTAAGTAAATGTGCAAATTTCAGAATTGTAGATAATCAATTGATTGAAGTTTGAAAAATTATCTGTTAAATATTTTTTTCATAATTTTCTTTAATAAATCTTCGTGAGAACTACCTAAATAATCATAATAGCTATTATTATGCCATATTAGATTTAGAACACCGTTATGCTTTTTAACTTGATTTATAACTCTAACAATTATTTCATTTAATTCTTTAGTTTCCTTTATTTTCATATAGTTTGTCAGTGTAACATCCATCATAATTAGGGGAATTTCTACTAAGTCTAATTTAGATTTTGTTTTAATATCAAAAACATTAAATGGATAACAGATACCGCA
>CERR01047294.1_pt1 | contig 18742 bp, 10 predicted proteins | sample 530841 | NCBI WGS metagenome assembly CERR01 (sample SAMEA2621021, study PRJEB7988) | marine metagenome | biome: marine biome (ENVO:00000447); feature: surface water layer (ENVO:00002042); material: "saline water (ENVO:00002010), including plankton (ENVO:xxxxxxxx)" | depth 5 m | reverse complement strand
GTAAATGCTCGACTAACTAGTTAAGAAATCAATAAGTAATCGATGACTCAATGTCGATTTCAAACAAAATTCAAAATAAAAAATGGAAAATACTTGAAGCATTCATAGAAAGAATAACGTGAGTAATGATAAAAATAAGCGCGCAGAAAACCAACAGGTTTGCTGGGCAGGATAAAACCTAAGTTGGCAGATTGAAGAAAAAAACAGGAACAAAAGACATAAAAAAAGCGGCTAACGCGCCGCTTTTATACAAACAAGCTAAAATACTACATCCAGTCAGCGTTTCTGATCACACCCACCGCAATGCCTTCTATCGCAAAATGTTCAGTCGCTAAATCAACTTTTATTGGTGCAAACTCATCATTCTCAGCATGAAGCAATACTTCACGCCCGCGTTTCTCTAGACGCTTTACGGTGACGTCTTCATCTACACGCGCCACAACCACCTGACCGTTGTGAACATCAGTGGTGCGATGAACAGCGAGAAGATCACCGTCTAAAATACCAATGTCTTTCATGCTCATACCGTTAACGCGTAGCAAAAAGTCGGCATGGGGTTGAAACAGTGCAGGATCGACTTTGTAGTGCGATTCAACATGCTCTTGCGCCAAGATCGGCTCACCGGCTGCAACACGCCCAATTAACGGTAGGCCTTCTTCTTCTTGTGCGTCGTTATCAAGAGGGATATTGAGCTTAATGCCACGAGACGTACCAGGCAAAATTTCAATCACGCCTTTACGCGCCAATGCTTTCAAATGTTCCTCTGCTGCATTAGCAGAACGAAAGCCAAGCTGACGGGCTATTTCCGCACGAGTAGGCGGCATTCCCGTTTCTAACATGGTTGTTTTAATAAGTTCTAAAACTTCGGTTTGTCGAGCTGTGAGTGGGCGCATAAAAGACCTGTCTGTTCATACAGTTCCTGTAAGTATATACACCTAAAACTAAATAACAAGCACTTGCCGCGTCTTTTGCGATCTGCAATAGCCTACGACAAGTGCTTTCCTCTTATTTTACGAGAAGAGCCATGTTCGGGTTACTAATTTGTAACTCCAGCTCCCCATCACTATTTTGACGTGTGCGCATGCCTTCAACATTATCGAGCCCAAGTCCAGGGCTTTGCCACACCACATTGCCTTTATTATCAACCTCAACCACGCGATATGCGATGCTGTCATAATAATTGTACGAATAGTCATTCTCGTTAGGCTGGTAGATAGCGAGAATCGACTGATTAGACGACGTCGTTGGAACAGCCGCTATATACTGAGGGTAGAATGACGGTGCTATAGCGTCTTTGAGTTCTAATGCATCGCTCGCCACGTCATAAACATTGATGGTGTTGTAGTTTCTATTTAAACACGCAAATTCAAGTTCGCTATCACTATCAAAATTTACCGTGAGCAATTGGTCACAATTGGTTTCCAATTCATTCAATCCAACAAATTCACCATCCTGCATTTTATAGAGCTTGAGCGAACTATAGCCCCCAACAGCAAAATAATGCACACCGTCTTTTTCAGAGGCAGCAAGCGCATTAATTGAAAAATCGTTAATGATTGAGTCGATAAGCACCTGATTCTCGATATCAAACGCTTTAAGTCGATTGTTCTCAATAATAACTGCATCGGCGTAACTATCGTTATTTACGTCAATGGCTTCAATAAACGAAATTTCACTATTCTGATTATTGTTCAGTGTCCACTGAATAGCGTTATCTGTAAGTCTCACGACATTAAACGACGAACTATAATCCAGTGCCCCTATTAGTAACTCACCCACACCGTCATTGTTGTAGTCTGTAACGACCGGTTTGCTATAGTTATAGACATCTTCGCCAACCTCAGCACTTATCGCAAAGTTATCCTCTTTATCTACCGATAAAATCTGAATAGATGATTCGTAACTACTTGTATCGCTAACAAAGACGGCTCTTTCATCATTATCGCCATAAGGTGCCCAACCCGCGGCATGATATCTACTCGCGCGCGGCGCACCTTTTATATCTGATAAGGCATATTCACCGTTGGCATCTTGTTGCGCTACTAAAATTTGATTCTCACCAGTCCAAATAATGTCGTCCACATTGTCATTGTCTAAATCGTCAATGAGAAGTGACATGCCACTGTAAGTGTTGTGGTTAAGAGCCCACTGCTCAGAGATTTGTCCCGCTTCTAATGCAAAACCTCTAACTTGTCCCCACTGACACTCGGAGACAACCACTATTCCTTCTGTAGCTGGGCTTTCTTTACTATAGGCGATATCACAAATGTCACCATGTTCCGCCGTTGCCAAACTGCTTTTCGATACTGCTGAGTAGATTGAGATATCATTCCAACTATCGGCACCGATGATTTCATCTACACCATCGTTATTCATATCACCCAGCACAACAAATGCGTCGCTGAACCCGCTACCGTATAGCCATTGGTTGGCACCGCTTTCGATATCAAATACATAACCATTGTTCGTTACCATTTCTATCGATGCGTCGTCATCTACGTTACCAAAAGCAAGGTTATTGACGCTGTCAATATCGTACTGTTGCAACTGCTCACCTGTGCGAACATCTACAATGGCAATAGAAGTCGCATTGTAATATTCGCTCCCATATAAATAAGCAACTTCATCAACTCCGTCACCATTGATGTCGTAAAATAAGCCAGAAATAATACTATCTTCAATAATAAACACCGCTTCTGCGTTACTTTCGCGGTCTTTTATTACAGACAATCCCTGTTGAGTAAGAAGGTAGATTTCATCATTATTGTCACCATCAACATCTTGGGTATGCACGCTTCTAATTTCGCCTTTAGTTGGCAGTTTATACGGATACACATAGGTATTTTTAAGCGTATTGCCTTCTAGCGAAAATGCGCCCACGTTGCGAGCATTTACCGTGATAAGTTCACTTACACCATTGGTCGAAGCAATAGCAAAGCCGTGATTATAAATTGGTGTCATCACAGTAGTACGAGCATAAGCCGGGGCCTTGTCCGCATAAGAAGTGATTTCGAGCGTTTGTTGGGATTCAGTTCCGTCTAAGCTAGCGAAACTAAACATATAAGTTTGAGCGTTGAAAAGTTGATTCGCAGGTACATTGCAGGTCATCAGACCTTCCGCATTTAACGAAGCACCGGGAGGCGCTGAAATAAGCTGTCCCGCGACGTCATCGTCAACTCTGTCTGGGTCACTCATCGATACGGTAAACTCTACGTATCCGCCCGCAGTTACTATTTCAGGCATATTCGATGCAGTGAGCGTCATAGGAGAATTGTCGATCTCAACGAAAGTAGGCTGGGATTCAACAACGTTAATACCGTCTGACACCACCATGGTAACTTTAACTTCATCACCGAAGACTGCGCTGTAAGGTGGCAGCGTGGTACCATTAACATCGTCAAGGACTACACCATTTACATACCAGCGAAACGAAATCACCAGCTCTGAGTCGGGAGTATCTGAATCATGATAGTAGCCAGGCTCAACGGTGACTTCATCTGTGGTATAGACAGTCTCATAGGCATAGTAATAAGGCTGATTCACTACAGGAGGTACGGATATCGCATCGATATCTGAAAGCGCAAGGCCAGTATGATTTCCGCTGGCAAACGCTGTTAGATTATTAAAGTATACACCTACATCGTAAATATCATCGCCGTTGTTATCTTCGCCATAGCGAACTGCGCCATCAATAACGTCAATTCCAGCCGTTTTATCTCCTTTTACGACCAGCGAGCCAGATGACGAATAGGGAAGGTCGCCCTGATCAGAAGAATACGCAAAGTCCAATTTGCCTTTAGACGCAATGTAGATTGAACCATTTAGTTCAGACACGAAGGTGTTGTTTGTCACCCCTTCTGCTGATGTGCCACTGACCTTGTAAGTTTCACCATTGTGCGTGACAGTAAGATACTGCCTCGTCTCTTCATAAAACGTACCTGTTTGTGGGCGGTAGCGAAAATCAACACTTAAGTAGCCTTTTAATGTTGTGCGCACGCCACCGTCTAGCATAGACAAAGTAGTGAAATAAGACGTTACTTCGGAGCTGTTTTCACCTGCGTCAGTAATAACTAGCGAAAATTGTCCGTCATACCGAGTGGAGTCGTAATATTGAATGCACTGATCATAGTCTACAGTAATCGTTCCTTTACCCGTGTCTTCATCAAGCTTACCTGAGTATGTTACTGATCCTGATTCATAGCACTCGGTCGTACCTTCAACGTTGCCGTTCTCATCTAGGAAGGTGTAGATATCATATTGATCTACATAGGGTGAGCCACTTGTATTGTCACCAAAGAGCGTGATGTAAACCTCTTGTACTGCGCTGATATCCACAGTAGAGACTTTCGTTTCTCCACTGTAGTTCGCATCAGCATAGGTGGTTGCCGCCGAGTTTAGTCGTGACTCTGAGTAATCTAAAGGATTTGATAAAATTTCTAGTGCTGTCGGCTCAGGTGGAGGTGGTGGGTTTGTAGGTGGAGAAGAATCAGAGCCACCTCCACCACCACACGCAGTTAGAGCTAAAAGAGAAAAAAGGCCAGAAAAACCCAAGCGCGAAGTTTTCATACATCGTCCCTGATTTAAAAGGCATGTCGGCTTTTTAGTTAGAAGCTCAAAACAAGCCTAATTATTAAGTTTAATAAAATATTCGTTTTTTATAACTTAACTTTATCAATCTAGCAACAGCGCCTTGAGCGTATACGCTTATATTTAATGTAGGCGAAGCCACGTACTATTATTATTCATCCCATACGACTTGGTTTCTGCCCTGCTTCTTGGCTCTGTACAGCGCCTTGTCAGCAAGCGATAAGAGGGCGCTGAAATCCGCCTCAAAGGTGTCTTTGATAAATGTTGCGCCAATGCTGATCGATAAATTCATCGTGTCTGTCTTGTAGGTCACCCTTCCTTCTTCAACAGCAATGCGCAGTGCTTCTAGCTGCCTATGGATCTCTTCTTTCTTGTCACCTATCATGACTATTGCAAACTCTTCTCCTCCTAATCGAGCCACGACATTTGGCGTTTGATTATGTTTAGCTATTTTTCTTGCAACAGCAATAAGCGCCTGATCTCCAGCATCGTGACCGTAGGTATCGTTTACTTTTTTGAAGTGATCAATATCGACGATAGCAACACATCCTCGACAATGTTGTTTTGAAAATGAGATGCACTCGTCAAGGAACGCGCGTCGGTTATAAAGGCCCGTTAAAGAATCAGTCATCGCCAAATGCCTAAGCTTCTCTTCAGCAACGGCTCGGGCTTCCTCAAGCTCTACTGCGTAGAACAAGCCAGCCAATGCATCTAAAAAGGGCTGTAGAAACTCAGCATCTTCGTCAGTGTAGGTATCAAACTTATTCGCTAAACCGACCATTCCCACTACTTTATCTTTCACTTTTATTGGTAGGCCTAAAAATCGGCTAATGCGCGGATGACCGTGCGGAACACCTTTGGAATTAGGGTGACTGTTTGGCGCATTACTAATGGTAACTTCTCCCGTTAAAATTGAGGTTCCAAAAAGGTTATCGAAGTTACTAAAGTAGAGGTTTCGTTTTTTGTACTCTGCATATTGAGAAAAGCTACTGTTATCCCAAACAATTTCAGAAATCGCATGAATGAAAAGTCTAGATGAGCTACCGTCTCCTTTCATTTGGCCGACAAAGGCAAACTGGCTATCTGAGATATCTATGAGTTCAGCCAGTACGGACTGACACGCCATCGTCAAGTCATTGTTTTGCAGATATGATGCCCGGGTTTTATTGATAAATTGAAGGAGCTGGGTTTTCTTTCTCTCATGCAGTTCGCTTTCCATTCGCTGCGTTATATCTCTGTGAATACCTGCTATACGAACCGGCTTACCTTGGGCATCTGTCTCAACGGTTTTCCCATAACTTTCAACCCAAACCCAAGAGCCATCAGTGTGTTTCATGCGAAATGTGGTGTTAAAGACTTTGCTCTTACCAATTAGATGCATGTTGAGCTGCTTTTCAACTTTGACGTAATCCGCGGGATGAATGAGCTGTCTAAAAAAGCGGGAGCCACTGTCATAGTATTCATACTCAAGACCAACAATGTCGCACCAGCGCTTGTTGACTTGATTAACATCGGCGGCCAAGTTCCAGTCCCATGTTCCTAACTCTGAAGCCTCGAGTAATAAACGCATCCGCTGATTGGTTTTGTTGAGTTTATCTTCCACATACTTTTGGTCACTAGTGTCAAACAAAAATGCTTGAACCGAGTACAACATGCCGTCTTCGCGAAAATTTGCCGTTGATATCATGCTCACCCAAATAGTACGCGTTGGCGTCTTTATCTGAAGACGGCAGGTGTGCGTTTCCACACCTTCCATGTGGGCCTGCATAGCAAAGGTAAAATCACCCTCCGCCTCCTCAGACAGCACCTCACTCAATGCCACCGTTCCAGTGAGCAAATCTTGGGGTGAAACTCCCAATACACGCTCACTATTTTTCGAGATATACACCAGCCTCAACGACGTATCATAGCGCCACGTTGCCAACACAATAGGAGACTTCTCAATAAGCCCATGCTCGCGTTTAAGCGCTTCGTGTTCTCTTGAAAGCGAAATATGCTGACTAACCAAAGCACCTATTCTCTCTAAAACTTCTAAGTGTTTTGCGTCTATTTCTCTTGGCACGGTATCAATTAAACATACGGCACCGATTACCTGATCATTTATCTCGATCGGCGTTCCTGCGTAAAAACAAATGTGAGGCTCTCCGGTGACGAGAGGATTATGCATAAACCGTGGATCTTCTTGCGCGTTGCTAACAACCACCTGCTTGCGCTCTTCAACGACGTGACTACAAAACGCATGTTCACGAGTGACTTTAGAAAGAGTGGTTCCGTAGTGTGCTTTAAAGGTTTCTTCAAACTCTCCGACGACGCCAATGAGTGCGATCGGCACCTTGTATGCCTCTGCGAGCACCATCATTAAATCATCAAGATCTAGCGGCACTTCGCTATTGAGCATAAAGTCATCAATTGTCTTTAACCGGCTTTGATCATCCACTACTGCTTGCTCATATTCATTTGCCCTTATAAAAGTAGTAACAGTCCGGCTGTACCGCAATTAAATACAGCTAATGTTACGTTCTCTGTATTCGAACCCATTATAGAAATGGCTGTGACTCAAAAGAAAAGGAGAAGAGCGCTTTTGAACTTCCCATGTTATGGATAGTCATTACAGCATGAGAAGCGATGAAATTGGCTTGTCGCGAGATTGTGACGCGTTTGTGTTACACTTCACCCGTTTTTATTTCATAGGATTACATAATTCATGTCGTGGATGCGAAAAGCCCTTCTGTCGGTATTTCATTATCCTGTTAAGTTACTGGTTAAAGCCCACAGCATTCCAGTTAACGTTGAAACCGAATTAGGAATAGATAAAAGTAAACCTATCGTTTATCTACTCCCCACCAACTCAGTGACTGACCAACTTGCACTGAGAATGTCGACTAAAGCGCTAGGTTTACCTAGTCCTACAGAAACCCTTACATTAGCGGGGCGAGAGTATTCGTCGACCTTATTTTTACGTAAAACCCAGCCCCTTTTCCGCTCGTCGGCTAAAGATACGGGAATTGAAGACGTTTTTACTGACCTCTTTCATTTGCATAGAGACCATGAAAACCTAGATTTACAAGTTGTTCCTGTCTATGTGACGTGGGGCCGTGCCCCGGGTCGTGGAAAGCCAGGCTTAAGCGATCTCATTGCTGATAAAGCGGCGCCAAGTTGGCTTCGTAAGTTGTTCATTGTGCTGTTTTTGGGCCGCGACAACTTTATTAACTACTCTAAAGCCGTTTCTGCACGCGCGATGTCCAATCAACATGGTAGTGACCAAAGCATTGCACACAAGCTTGTGCGCGTAGCAAGCACTCACTTTCAAAGAAAACGCCAAAGCATGACTGGCCCTACGCTGTTAGAGCGCCAAGAACTCAATAATAGTGTGTTGGGCTCTGATGCAGTGCGTCGCGCTATTGCTGAGGAATCAAGAAGTAAGAAAGTGTCTCATGAAAAAGCGAAAGAGACTGCCCAAACCTACATCACAGAAATCGCGGCAGACTACCGCGAAGGGCTAATTCGTTTTGGCGACAGACTACTTACCCGAATCTGGAACAAAATTTATAACGGTATTAGTGTAGGTCATGCCGATCGCATTCGTGAATTGGCGGCTAATGGTCATGAAATCATCTACGTACCGTGCCACCGTAGTCACATGGATTACCTATTATTGACTTACGTGATTTATCACGAGGGTATGGTTACGCCACATATCGCTGCAGGTATCAATCTGAACTTTTGGCCGGTTGGAAAAATGTTCCGTCGTGGCGGTGCTTTTTTCTTACGCCGCAGTTTTGCAGGCAACAAGCTCTACACAGCTGTATTCAGAGAATATCTAGAGCTGCTGTTTAACAAAGGCTATTCGGTAAAATACTATCCCGAAGGTGGCCGCAGCCGAACCGGCCGTTTGATCCCACCTAAAACCGGTATGCTAGCCATGACCATTCAAGCCATGCTCAAAGGGGTTAACCGCCCTGTAAGCATAGTGCCTGTTTACATCGGCTATGAGAACGTGATGGAAGTGAAGAGCTATTTGAACGAACTCAAAGGCTCTAAGAAGAAAAAAGAATCTAACCTTCAGGTGTTCTCGGCTATTCGTAAACTCAAGAATTATGGTCACGGATATGTGAATTTTGGCGAACCCATTGCGCTTAACCAGTTTCTTGAAAATCATGTGCCTAACTGGCGAGATTGTCGCGATGCCGAGCCAGAGAAAAAACCAGCGTGGCTGACACCTGCGGTTAACGAACTGGCCAATAATGTCATGACGCGAATTAATCGCGCAGCGGCATTAAATGGTATGGCGTTAGCGTCGTTATGCTTACTGTCTTCTAAACGACAGACCATGAGTGAAGCTGAGTTAAAACAAGCAATGGGCGATTTCATGGACTTGTTTAAAGCGGTACCGTTCAGCGATGATGCCACCATTCCAGATTCATCAGCGGAAGAGCTACTGCGCGATACGCTGAAATTAGGCCGCTTTGACGTAAAAGAAGACGATTATGGGCGTTTGATCAGTCCTCAACCAAAATCAGCGGTATACCTTACTTATTATCGCAACAACATTTTGCATTTATTCGCGATCCCAGGTCTTATTATGGCGTCTATCTTCGCGAAGAAAGGCACCACGAAGAACAGTATTTTTCAGCTTATTGCGGCGCTTTATCCGTTGCTGCAAAAAGAGCTGTTCTTGCACCTTACCCAAGATGAAGCGCTTGCGCATACTGATGCGCTTATAACAGCACTACTAAACAAAGGATTGTTGCGTCAGGAGAGCGATGAACTGTTGCCGCCAGATGCACACTGCAAACAATTCCACTCAGCATGGCTGTTAAGCCGATGCATGCAGGAAACGCTTCAGCGTTACGCGGTGGTATTGACCATTCTTGATAAAGAAAAAGTGATTAGCCGAAGTGCGCTTGAGCGCGAAAGTAAGCAAGTGGCTGAACGCTTATCTGCTCTCTACGGGCTAAGCTCACCAGAGTTTTACGATAAGAACGTGTTGTCTAGCTTTATTAGTGCATTGAAAGAAAACCACTGGCTGGACTCTGAAAAAGATGGCAGCTTGAAGTACTCAGAAGAGTGTGAAGCCTTACGCGCTGACGTTATGGCCCTGATTTGGCCAGAAATGATGCAGCATTTGGAGAACGTTACACTAAACGCTTCGAATTAAGGCGACGCTAGCTGGCTGAATTTGCCAGCACTACGGAGCTTAGGTAAAAAGAGAAAGCCCATGCTACTGCATGGGCTTTTTATTGCGCGTCAATCTATCTTGGCAGGCATTGAAAATCCCCATACTTCATTGATAGATAGACGCTAGATAGTGCCGCTTCGTATCGCTCCCCGGTAAACCTGCGCTTAACGCGAAGCAATACAAAGCGAAAACGGGAGATAGGCTCGTTTCGCCTGTTTCGCTATTTAGACCTTCGCTGGTTGCGACAGGAAAAAACGATAGGCGGGGTTGTCTGTTACTTCTTCAACCTTATAGCCTAACTCAGCAACATGCTGGTTAAAGTCATCTCTACTTTCTGGTGCGATATCAAAGCCTGCCAATACCAAACCTTCTGCTGCGCCATGGTTGCGATAGTGAAATAGGGTAATATTCCACTGTTCACCTAACGTATTTAAGAAGTTCAGTAGCGCACCCGGACGCTCAGGAAATTCAAAGCTGAAGACTTGCTCGTTGAGAATAGTTGGCGGACGGCCACCAACCATGTGACGAACATGGAGCTTCGCTAACTCATTATCGGTTAAGTTAACGCAGTCATACCCTTTGCTTTCAAGGTCGCTTTGCAGTGCAGCGAACTCTTGCTGTCCGCCTTTAAGCTTAACGCCCACGAAAATATGTGCTTCGCTCTCACTGGCATAGCGATAGTTAAATTCAGTGATTGCTTTTGCCCCCACGCACTCGCAAAACTGTTTAAACGCACCTTTGGTTTCAGGAATTTTAACCGCAAAGACCGCTTCTTTCTGCTCACCTAATTCACAGCGTTCAGACACATAGCGAAGGGTATGAAAGTTGATGTTTGCGCCACACAGAATGCCACCTAACTTCTTACCTTTTAGTTCGTGTTGCTTAGCGTACTTGCGAATTGCCGCCACCGACAATGCGCCCGCAGGCTCTGCAATAACACGGGTATCATCAAAGATATCCTTAATTGCTCCGCATATTTCATCATTAGTAACCGTAATGGTTTCATCAATTAAACGATTACACAGACGGAAAGTTTCCTGCCCCATCACTTTAACAGCAACGCCATCAGCAAAAATGCCGACGCTTTCAAGCTCGGTAGGCGCGCCTTGCGCCTTTGCTTTAATGAAACAGGCCGATTCTTCCGACTCTACCGCAACGATTTTTATGCTTGGTTTTAGTTGCTTTAAGTAAACCGCAATACCAGCGGCTAAACCACCGCCGCCCACAGCAATAAATAAGATATCGAGGTGTGGGTTTTGCTCTAGCAACTCTCGCGCGACTGTACCTTGCCCTGCAATGACATCGGGGTCGTCAAAGGGCGGAACAAAGGTATAACCGTGGGTCTCACATAATGCTTTTGCATGGCTACTTGCTTGATCAAAGCTGGTGCCATGCAATACCACATTCACGTTTTCACCGCCGAAGCGTCGTACTGCGTCTACCTTGATATCAGGCGTGGTTTCAGGCATGACTATAGTCGCCTGAATACCTTTCATTTTTGCACTGTACGCTAAGCCTTGCGCATGATTACCCGCAGAGGCGCCAATTACGCCAGCTTGCAATTGCTCGTCGCTTAGTGAGCAAATACGGTTATAGGCACCGCGCAGCTTAAAGCTTTTTACCGGCTGCTGATCTTCGCGTTTCAGAAAAATTTCATTGCCTAGCTCGGCTGAAAGCAAAGACATATAGGAAAGTTCACTTGCCACTGCTACATCGTAAACAGGGGCAAGTAAGATCTTCTTCAAATATTCATGATCGCTAACGTGTTCGGCTGCCATTATAGATTTTCCAGCTTAGTCACATCACGCACTGCACCTTTATCGGCACTGGTTGCTAACGCCGCAAAGGTTTTAAGTGATGTGGAGACTTCACGAACGCGATCTTTCGGCTTCCAAGGCTTATCACTGGCTTCCATTTTCGCGCGGCGTTCTGCTAGTTCTTCATCGCTAATAGCAATATTGATACTTCTATTGGGTATATCTATTTCAATTTTATCGCCATCTTCCACTAGGCCAATGCCACCACCACTGGCGGCTTCAGGTGAGCAGTGACCTATAGACAACCCACTGGTACCGCCACTAAAGCGTCCGTCTGTTACCAAAGCGCAGTGCTTGCCTAACCCTTTAGATTTCAAGTAAGACGTTGGGTACAGCATTTCTTGCATACCCGGGCCGCCGCGGGGACCTTCGTAGCGAATGAAGACCACATCACCGGCTTTTACTTCATCGCCCAAGATACCTGCTACCGCATCATCTTGGCTTTCGTAGATTCTCGCAGTTCCGTTGAATTTAAGAATAGACTCATCTACGCCAGCCGTTTTTACAATACAGCCATCTTCAGCCACATTACCGTAAAGCACGGCTAGGCCACCTTCTTGACTGAACGCATGGTCGATAGAGCGAATGCAGCCGTTTTCGCGGTCGTCATCGGCTTCGTCCCAGCGACAATCTTGGCTAAATGCTTTTGTCGTGCGAATACCCGCAGGACCCGCGCGATAAAAGGTAATAGCGTCTTCGTTTTCAGGGTTAGTGATGTCCCACTCGCTGATAACGTCGGTAAGCGGTTTTCCTAAAACATGATTAACATCGGTGTTCAGCAAGCCAGCCTTATTTAGCTCGTTCAAAATACCCAAAACGCCACCCGCTCGGTGTACGTCTTCCATGTGGTATTTGGGTGTTGAAGGTGCCACTTTGCATAGGTGAGGCACTTTGCGAGACAATCTGTCGATGTCTGCCATAGTAAACGGCACTTCGCCTTCCATTGCCGCTGCTAACAGATGCAAAATGGTATTGGTCGACCCACCCATGGCAATATCCAAGCTCATGGCATTCTCAAAAGCCTTAAAGTTAGCGATATTACGTGGTAATACACTGTCATCATCGTCGCCGTAGTAACGCTTGCACAGCTCAACAATTTGTTTGCCCGCTTGTTTAAATAAACCTTCACGGTCGGCGTGGGTAGCCAGCATAGAGCCGTTGCCCGGCAAAGATAAACCTAACGCTTCGGTTAGACAGTTCATGGAGTTCGCGGTGAACATCCCTGAACATGAGCCGCAGGTAGGGCAGGCTGAGCGCTCAATTTCGTCGGTATCAGCATCGCTAACTTTGTCGTTCGCAGCCGCTACCATGGCGTCAACCAAGTCTAGTTTAATAAGCTGGTCTGAAAGCTTGGTTTTACCCGCTTCCATTGGGCCCCCAGACACAAAAATGACCGGTACGTTCAAGCGCATAGACGCCATTAGCATTCCCGGGGTAATCTTGTCGCAGTTAGAAATACAAACGATGGCATCGGCGCAATGTGCGTTCACCATGTATTCCACTGCATCAGCAATGATTTCTCGAGATGGTAAGCTATACAGCATACCGCTGTGCCCCATGGCGATACCGTCATCCACTGCGATAGTGTTGAATTCTTTCGCCACACCACCCGCTTCTTCAACGCTGCGTGCCACTAATTGGCCGAGATCTTTTAGGTGCACATGCCCAGGTACGAACTGCGTAAATGAGTTCGCAATAGCAATAATAGGCTTGCCGAAATCAGAGTCTTTCATTCCAGTTGCTCGCCATAACGCGCGAGCTCCCGCCATATTTCTACCTTGGGTGGTAGTTGCTGAACGTAACTTGGGCATAAATCCTTCCCGTTAATTTAAGGTTCTAGGTTTAGGCGCTAGACCTTTTTGTGAAACTAAAAAACAGTGGTAAACCAGTAATGCTTTGGCTCAACTTCCAATACGCGCTGTTTTACTCAAAATTGCATGTCATACTGATGATGTAACACATCATCTAAGGTCGTTCAAAGCGAGGAGCAACAAAGCCTAACTGCTAACACATCAGTAGCGCTTTGTTTTATATGATATATTTGACATACAATACCTATATCCATTGGCATTGTAATTATGAAATGTTGTTCGTTAGAGGTTATGGCTTTACCTCATCACTCAATATCACGAACCGTAATCTCAACAGTACGTTTCGATATTGGGCAAAGAAATAGCATGAAACATAAGGCCTGATCAAGTATTTTGCGGTAGGAATGGCGAGTTTTTAAGGGTAGTAAAAGGGTACAAGAAGATGTTTGATTGGTTTCATTGGTTAAACTTAGCGGGGGTTGCAGTGTGCGCAATTTCCGGCACCCTGATGGCCTATCAAAAGCGTATGGATGGATTTGGCGTGGTCGTGCTTGCCAGCGCAACCGCCATTGGCGGCGGAACACTGCGTGATGTCATGTTAGATGTCCCGGTCTTCTGGATTGCCGATACCGATTATTTATACACCACACTGATAGCCGCCTTTATACCCATTATCTGGCTGCGTATTAGTCCACGCTTTCCTTTTCACTATTTATTAATTGCCGATGCTTTCGGGCTGGCGCTGTTTAACGTAGTAGGCATAGAGAAAGCCTTGGCAAACGACACAGGCATGGCCGTGGCGGTTGCCATGGGCACCATTACCGGCGTGTTTGGCGGTCTGTTACGGGACGTTATTTGCCGAGAGGTACCGCTGGTACTCAACGGCGAACTGTATGCCATGACCTGTATTGCAGGGGGCGTGGTTTATGGAATAGGCATGCAAATGGAACTCGCCACACAGTGGTGTGGTATTGCGGCCCTTGTCACAACCGTACTGTTTAGGCTTGGCGCCATGCGCTGGCATTGGCAGCTGCCCGTTTTCTACAACGACCACCACTAGCACTAGCCTAAGTTTGCTGAGCAGGATCATTACATGCCAAGCGTTTTATGCACTCTCAGTAGATCCCATCGTTAGTACAGTTACATCTTATCCCGACTCTCTCTAAAGTTTACGCCGACTGCGTTGGCTTACATTTTTACCGCGCTGACACGTTTGCGTTTCATAACCACGAATCATAAGTATTCAGCGAGAGGAGGTTGTTTAGATTATGGGAATGGCTGTTGTTAAAACCTTTGCAGGGCAGGGCGTGGCAGCGCCAGAGGTAAGTGTAGAGATTCACCTAGCTAATGGTTTACCTGCTTTTCAACTGGTCGGCATGGCAGAAACCAGCGTTAAAGAAGCGCGAGAAAGAGTACGCAGCGCCCTGATAAACAGTGGTTTTGAGTTTCCCGCAAAACGAATAACCGTCAATTTAGCGCCAGCAGATATTCCCAAGTTTGGCGGGCGGTTCGACCTTCCCATTGCCGTAGGCATTTTAGCTGCGTCGGGCTACATCTCAGACATTAGCCTACTTAACATTGCCTTTGTGGGCGAGCTTGCATTAAACGGTGAAATAAAGCCGGTTAACGGGCTTATTCCTGTTGTCATGGCAGCCGCAAATGAAGATATTGCGCTCGTATATCCGGGGGATAATGACGTAGAGGCTGCATTGGTTTCTCACGCAACGCGCTATCCCGCTTTCGATTTACTGTCTGTTTATGAACACCTTACCGGCAACAAAAAACTCGTCAAAGGCCAGCCGTTTACCTCACGGGCGCCTAACAAAACCTTAACAGGGTGGGATGACATTATCGGCCAAGAGCAGGCCAAACGAGCGCTTATTATCGCGGCAAGTGGTGCACATAATCTTTTGATGGTTGGCCCTCCAGGCACAGGCAAAAGTTTACTCGCCAGCCGAATGCTATCGCTATTACCCGATATGAGCGAGGAAGAAGCGTTGGAAGTGGCTGCCATTCACTCTGTGAAAGGCGAAAAACTGCATGCAGAGCGTTTTCTAACTCGCCACCTCCGCTCGCCCCATCATACTAGCTCTGCGGTGGCGCTTACTGGCGGTGGCTCAAACCCTGTACCGGGTGAAATATCGCTGGCTCATAATGGTATTTTGTTTCTAGACGAACTGCCTGAATTTGGGCGAAAGGCACTGGATGTATTGCGCGAGCCACTTGAAACCGGCGACGTGCATTTGTCTCGTGCTTCAGGAAGCGCCACATACCCCGCCAACTTTCAACTAGTAGCGGCGATGAACCCAAGCCCGACGGGTGATATTGATGATAACCGACTAACCCCGCAGCAACAGCTCAACTACTTGAACCGGTTATCGGGACCACTGCTTGATAGAATTGATATACAAGTCGAAGTGCCGCGCCTACCTGACTACGACCTGCCAGAGCGTGCCAATAGACCTGACGACTCGTTACACGCAACGCGAGAGCGAGTCATTGCAGCTCGTCACAAACAAGGGCTACGGCAAGGTAAGCCAAATGGTGCGCTGCACGCAGGTGAGCTTGCCGATATATGCTTGCTAGATGACGCTGACTTGCAGTTTTTACAAGCCGCTGCTAAACAGCTTAATTTGTCTATGCGGGTGTTTCATCGCACGTTAAAAGTGGCAAGAACCATTGCTGACCTTGAAGAGCAGAACGCTGTATCGCGGGCGCACATTGCAGAAGCATTGGGCTATCGCGCCCTCGATAACCTTATTAAACAGTTGAGCGCTAGCTGAGCATCAGCTATGCCTTAAACTTAGCCTCGCGCTTGCAAATTAAGCTGCATAAAGGCGTTAATAAGCGGCTCGTTTTGCTTATCCTGCAAGCAGCACAAACCTAAAGCATAAGGCTCAATATCTTCAACAGGTATTTGGGTTACAGCATTGGCCATACTGGAGTGATCAAGTACCACTTTAGGCACAAATCCCACGCCACATTCAAGTGCCACCATGCTCACGATGGCCTCGTTACCGCCGACATAAGCATACACATTTGGACGAATGCCATGCTCAGCAAACCAGTGATAGGCAGTACGACGGGTTGGGCCAGTTTCGGGCATAATCACCTGATGCTTGGTCCAGTCCAACTGGCTTAGTTGAGTAAGTCGCCACTCTCTTGGGGCAATAAGTACCAAAGGTACATTATCAAGCGCGGTGAAATGTAAATCTGTCGGCATATCAGGGGTGTAGATAGCAATAGATAAGTCGCACTGTTTGCCTTTCACTTTTTCTATCGCAAGGGCAGGATCGCCGGTAATTAGGCGTATATCAACACCCGGGTGCTGTTGCCTGAACTGTCTAAGCATAGCGGGTAAGTGGCTTTGGCTAGCGGTAACCGAGCAAAATACGCTGAGCTCTCCCTGCAATGCGTCGTTATCTTCTTTTAAGTCGACCTTTAGCTGCTGCCAATCTTTCAGCGCTTGCTTTGAAAAAGACAGCAGCTTGTGCCCACTGTGGGTTAGCGCCACTTTGCGATTATCACGTTTAAACAACGTGCAGCCTAACTCGTCCTCAAGGCGCTGAATAACCCGGCTTAACGTAGAAGGCGACACATACATGGCCTCGGCGGTAATGCCAAAATGTAGGCTGGTAGCTAGGTGATTGAACAGCTGTAGACTGCGAAAATCCATAAACATTTCACTTTATGCAATATTATCTTGCAAATATATCATTTTCCAAAACAAAAGAAATCTTTTAGTCTCAATATCAAGTCGTCATAGACGAGGTCTGTCAACACCAAGGTCGGTGTTTGATATTGACAAAAATGAATGTTGTTCGGAAATTTTTATGGCTAATTATTTCAACACCCTGTCACTTCGCCAGCAGTTAGATCAGCTTGGCCGCTGCCGTTTCATGGCACGCGATGAATTCGCTGACGGTTGTCAGTTCTTAAAAGGCAAGAAAATTGTCATTGTAGGCTGCGGCGCGCAGGGCCTTAACCAAGGCTTGAATATGCGTGACTCAGGGTTAGATGTTTCTTATGCGCTGCGTCAAGCAGCCATTGATGAGCAACGCGACTCATATAAGCGCGCAACCAGTAACGGATTTACCGTTGGTACTTACCAACAGCTCATTCCAGAAGCAGACGTAGTATATAACTTAACACCTGATAAGCAGCACGCTAGCGTAGTCGAAGCCGTTATGCCGCTTATGAAAGAAGGTGCAACGCTAGGTTACTCTCACGGTTTCAATATCGTTGAAGAAGGGCAGCAAATTCGTAGCGATATCACAGTAATCATGTGTGCGCCGAAAAGCCCGGGTTCTGAAGTACGTGAAGAATATAAGCGTGGCTTCGGTGTACCAACTCTGATTGCTGTACACCCAGAAAACGACCCTGAAGGTAAAGGTTGGGATCAGGCCAAAGCACTTGCAAGTGCAACGGGCGGTGACCGCGCAGGTGTACTTGAGTCATCATTTGTGGCTGAAGTTAAATCTGACCTCATGGGCGAGCAAACCATTTTGTGTGGTATGCAACAAGTTGCAGCGGTACTTGCGTTTGAAAAAATGGTTGATGACGGTATCGAGCCAGGATACGCAGGTGCACTTATTCAGTACGGCCTAGAAGCTATTACTGAAGCACTTAAGATTGGCGGTGTGACTAACATGATGGACCGTCTATCAAACCCTGCAAAAGTGAAAGCGTTTGAGCTTTCTGAGCAGTTAACTGATTTACTTCGTCCGCTATTTGAAAAGCACCAAGACGACATCATCAGCGGTGAGTTCTCTCGCACCATGATGGAAGACTGGGCGAATGGCGATGCGAACCTGCTTAAGTGGCGTGAAGAAACCGGTGAAACCGCGTTTGAAAACGCACCGGCTTATGAAGGTGAAATCAGTGAACAAGAATTCTTTGACCACGGCATCTTACTGGTTGCCATGATCAAGTGTGGTGTTGAAGTTGCGTTCGACGTAATGGTTGAAGCCTGTATTTTACCTGAGTCTGCGTACTATGAATCACTGCATGAAACACCGCTTATTTCTAACACAATCGCACGTAAGCGTTTGTATGAAATGAACGTGGTTATTTCAGACACAGCAGAATACGGAAACTATTTGTTTGCTAACGCAGCAATTCCAATTTTGCGTGAGAAATTTATGCCTACCATTGATACCAGCGTTATCGGTAAGGGTTTAGCCGCTACTTCTAATCAGGTAGAGAACAAACGCCTTGTTGAAATTAACGAAGCCATCCGCTCACACGGTGTGGAATCGGTAGGTAAGACCTTACGTGGCTACATGACTGACATGAAGGCCATCATAGGTTAGGACAGTTTCTGTCGTTAGGTGCTTAACTAAGCCCTC
>CERR01027454.1_pt1 | contig 18811 bp, 19 predicted proteins | sample 530841 | NCBI WGS metagenome assembly CERR01 (sample SAMEA2621021, study PRJEB7988) | marine metagenome | biome: marine biome (ENVO:00000447); feature: surface water layer (ENVO:00002042); material: "saline water (ENVO:00002010), including plankton (ENVO:xxxxxxxx)" | depth 5 m | reverse complement strand
TCTAAAAATAAAATCAGAGCATCGCGATATTTTATTGTTTTATCGTATGGGGGATTTTTATGAACTCTTTTTTGACGACGCTAAACGCGCAGCCCAACTACTCGATATTTCGCAAACGCATCGCGGTAAAGCCGGCGGCGATCCTATTCCTATGGCGGGTGTCCCTTATCATGCAGTAGAAAACTATTTAGCTCGTTTAGTACAAATGGGCGAATCGGTTGCTATATGTGAGCAAGTTGGCGATCCTGCAACCAGTAAAGGGCCAGTAGAGCGCAAAGTCGTACGTATCGTTACACCGGGTACTATTTCAGATGAAGCGCTATTGCAAGAACGCCAAGATAACTTACTCACTAGCGTATGGCAAAATAAAAAAGGGCTATACGGTATTGCCTACCTTGATATAAATTCAGGGCGTTTCAACGTAGTTGAAGTTAACACCGACGAAGCATTTACTTCAACCCTACAGCGCTTAGCACCCGCTGAGCTTTTATACTGTGAAAGCTTTGAAAACACACATTTAATTGAGCATATAAAAGGGGCACGCCGACGCCCTGAGTGGGAGTTTGACCTAGACACCGCGCAACACTTACTGTGCGAGCAGTTTGGCACCAAAGATTTAGTTGGTTTTGGTGTAGATAAAGCGCATGCTGCTTTGGTCGCTGCGGGTTGTTTAATGCAATATGTAAAAGATACACAACGTATTGCGCTACCCCACATTCGCGCTATTACGCTTGAGCATAACGAGCACGCAGTTATATTAGATGCGGCCACGCGCAAAAATTTAGAACTAACCGTTAATTTATCGGGCGGCTTTGAAAACACCTTAGCGCAGGTACTTGATAAAACCGCCACGGCCATGGGGTCGCGTTTACTTAAACGCCGTATTCATACACCTGTGCGTAATAAAAATGAGCTTAACTCACGTTTAAATGCCATTAGCGCCATTTTAGATGTGCAATTATATGGCGAGTTACACGATTCATTAAAAGAAATTGGTGATATAGAGCGCGTAATAGCACGACTTGCTTTATGCACCGCACGCCCGCGCGATTTAACCCGACTGCGCAGTGCCCTACAAGCACTCGCACCACTGCACGCATTATTAAACGATGCTAATGATGAGCGTATCGCTAGCATTGTTCACCATTCTCCAGAGCTGCCTGAACTACAAGCTTTACTTGAGCGTGCTGTTATTGATAACCCACCAGTACTAATTCGCGATGGGGGCGTTATTGCTCCAGGCTACAACAGCGAACTCGATGAATGGCGAAACTTGAGTAAAGGCGCTACCGATATACTTGAGCAACTAGAGCTTAGAGAGCGCGAGCGCACCGGGATCAGCACATTAAAAATTGGCTATAACAAGGTGCATGGCTTTTTTATCGAGGTAAGTCGTGCAAACTCACACTTAGTACCTGCTGATTATATTCGCCGCCAAACGCTTAAAAATAATGAACGCTACATAATACCTGAACTAAAAGAGCACGAAGACAAAGTGCTTGGCAGCCAATCAAAAGCTCTTGCGCTTGAAAAACAATTATATGAAGAGCTATTTGAGTTTATAGCCCCGCATATTGAACAGCTTCAAATGATGGCTGGCGCATTAGCTGATTTAGATGTATTGAATAACTTAGCAGAGCGAGCGCAAACGCTTAATTATGCTAAACCCCAGCTATGCGATGATGACAATATAAGTATTAAACAAGGTCGCCACCCCGTGGTAGAGCAAGTAATGAAAGAACCTTTTATTGCCAACCCTGTGGAGCTAAATAGCCAGCGTAAAATGTTGATTATCACCGGTCCAAACATGGGTGGTAAATCAACCTACATGCGCCAAACAGCACTTATCGTATTGATGGCACATATTGGCTGTTATGTCCCTGCTGATAGTGCAAAAATTGGTAATATTGACCGTATATTTACTCGCATTGGTGCAAGCGACGATTTAGCCTCTGGTCGCTCTACTTTCATGGTAGAAATGACAGAAACCGCCACAATATTAAATAATGCAACTGCGCAATCTTTGGTATTAATGGATGAAATTGGCAGAGGTACCAGTACCTACGATGGCTTGTCACTTGCTTATGCAACGGCTGATCATCTGGCACAAAAAATATCTGCTAAAACATTATTTGCTACGCACTACTTTGAATTAACGGAACTTGCCGAGCAAAAAACTGGACTGGTGAATGTGCACTTAGATGCCATAGAGCACAACGACACCATTGCATTTATGCATACTGTGCTTGATGGTGCAGCAAGTAAAAGCTTTGGCTTACAGGTCGCAGCGCTTGCCGGCGTGCCTAAAGCCGTGATAGCCCAAGCAAAACAAAAGCTTAAACTGCTCGAAAACCACCAAAGTGTAACAGCGCCTAATGCTGAGCAGCAGGCGTTTTCATTTGCTAATGAGTTACCTGCGCCTGAGCCTTCAGAGGTTGAGGAGCAACTCAGTGCCATTGACCCTGATAACCTATCGCCGCGTCAAGCACACGAACTTCTTTATAAATTAAAGGCTCTGCTTTAAATATAGATAACTTGAGCGGTGGTTAAGAGGCTGATAACACTGTAAATAGTATTTCTTGGGGGTCGTAAGACATAAAAAAAGCTGAAGGTTTTATCCTTCAGCTTTTAAACACATAGACAGTATAAAAGGGAGTTACGAGAACTGGTCAAACAAACTTTCTGTGCTTAACCCTTCTTGTTGTAAAATATCTTTTAAACGACGTAATGCTTCTACCTGAATTTGTCTTACGCGCTCTCGCGTTAAACCAATTTCACGGCCAACATCTTCTAGTGTTGATGGCTCATAGCCAAGTAAACCAAAGCGACGCGCTAATACTTCACGTTGTTTAGGGTTTAACTCACCTAACCAATCAACAATATGTTTGTTAATATCGTTGTTTTGAACTTCGCCCTCAGGGCCTGCGCTTTTTTCATCGGCAATAATGTCTAACAGTGCGCTGTCGTTCTCACCGCCAATTGGCATATCAACTGAGGCAATTTTCTCGTTTAAGCGTAGCATTTTAGTTACGTCTTCTACGGGTCTGCCTAGGCTTTCAGCAATTTCTTCAGCAGTTGGCTCATGGTCTAGCTTTTGTGTCAGCTCGCGTGCTGTACGCAAGTAAACATTTAATTCTTTAACTACATGTATTGGCAGGCGAATTGTGCGCGTTTGATTCATAATGGCGCGTTCAATTGTTTGGCGTATCCACCACGTTGCATAAGTCGAAAATCTAAAACCGCGCTCTGGGTCAAACTTTTCAACAGCGCGAATTAAACCTAGGTTACCTTCTTCAATTAAATCTAGAAGTGCTAATCCTCGGTTGTTATAACGGCGGGCAATTTTTACAACTAAACGTAGGTTACTTTCAATCATACGCTTGCGAGATGCTTCACATCCACGTAGCGATTTGCGGGCAAAAAAGACTTCTTCTTCAGCGCTAAGTAGGGGGGAAAAACCAATTTCTCCTAAATAAAGTTGGGTTGCATCAAGGTTTTTAGTTACTTCCTCTTTTGCAAATATCTCTTCTTCGTTATCAACCTCTTCAAGTAATGCTGCAGTTTCTTCTACTGCGGTGTCATCAAATTTTTCGTCGGTGGTGTTTTTGTCAAGTTTTGCTGCGTTAGCCATAAGCCTTCTCCCGAGCAATTATCAATACCTAAAAATTAGGGAAGGTATTTAGCAGGATTGACAGCTTGCCCACGGTAGCGAATTTCAAAACGAAGCGCAGTGACCGAAGATTCTGACTTGCCCATTTCTGCTATTTTTTGTCCTGCCTTAACTTTCTGCTTTTCTCTAACAAGTAGTTTCGAGTTATGTGCATAAGCACTTAGGTAATCATCATTATGTTTCAAAATGATTAAATTACCGTACCCTCGAAGCGCATTACCCGCATACACCACCGTTCCTTGTGCTGCGGCTAAAACTGAAGCCCCTGTACGGTTAGTAATCTGTAAACCCTTGTAACCGTTTTCCTTATTAGAAAAGCGTTTAGTCACTTTGCCCTTTGCAGGCCAAAACCACTTTACTTTACTGCTCGACGAAGGTTTAGCATTACTAACTATTTCATTGGCTTGTTTTCGAACATACTCTCGTTGTTTCGGCTGATCAAGATTTTTCTTTAATTTTTTGTTAGTTTTTTGTTTTATTTTAGTGGATGTTATTTTTTGTTTAACGGGTGAATTGCTAGCAAGCGCATGGCTAGTGGTGGCTGCAAGCGAAACAACTTGCCCAGGATAAATAACGTAAGGTGATGGAATTGAATTGTTTTTTGCAAGCGACCTAAAATCTTGCCCTGCACTAAAGGCAATGGAATATAAAGTATCCCCCTTTTGTACTGTGTATTTATTGCCATTAATGTTAATGCCTTTTTGAAAGTCATTAACATTAGTATTGAGGCTACTAACTGGAGCAGGTATATGGCGAGATGAACACCCCGAAAGCAAAACAACAATAAATACAATTACATATAATGCGTACTGACTATTCAAGGTGTTTTGCTCCGAAATTTAAAAAGTACTACTTTTGTTTGTTAGCGTAATAAAAAGTAAGCAACCGCTATTAATATAACTAAACCCCAGCCAAGTACTTCAACATATTGACGTAATTTTTGCTCCATTTTAACCCCGCCCCACTTCATTAAAGCAGAAACTAAAAAGAAACGCGCACCACGGCCAACGGCAGACGCTATTAAAAATGGTAAAAATGCCATTTGTAATACCCCTGCACCAATAGTAAATACCTTATAAGGGATAGGTGAAAAGCCCGCTAAAAATACCACCCACACGCCATACTCTTTAAACCATGTAAGCGCTGTTTCAAACTTTTCTTGCCAGTGCATCTGCTCAATAAAGGGCTGTACAACAGGCTCAAATAACCAGTAACCTAAAAAGTAACCTACAATCCCCCCAAGTACTGAAGCAACTGTTGCAAAGCTTGCAAAGCGCCACGCTTTACTTGGCTGAGCAAGCGACATAGGGGCAAGCATTACATCCGGTGGTACCGGAAAAAAAACAGACTCAGCAAAGCTCATGGCTGCTAAATAGCGCTCAGCAAAGCGGTGTTTTGCCCACACTAGGGCCATATCGTATAACTTAGTAAACAATTTCAACGTGAATTCCTATTCAATATCACCAGGGACGAGAGGGACAAACCGAACTGGTGCAATAACATGCTCTGTGAAGCTATCGCCTTGACGAATAACCATGGTTAATTTTTGTTCTTGCTCACCAATGGGAGCAAGGAGTACACCGCCATCAGCTAGTTGTGCAAGTAAGTCTTGAGGCACTTTTGATGCGGCCGCGGTAACTATAATACCATTAAACGGGGCCTGCGATTGCCAGCCTTGCCAGCCATCTGCGTGTTTCATGGTTACATTGTATAAATCAAGTTGATGTAAACGGCGTTTAGCCTGCCATTGCAGTGCTTTTATACGCTCGACCGAATACACCTTATTAAAACACTTGGCTAACACTGCGGTTTGATAACCAGAGCCTGTGCCAATTTCTAACACTTTGTCGCGTACGCCAGCCAAATGAAGCAGCTCGGTCATACGCGCCACAATATAAGGCTGCGAAATAGTTTGCCCTTGCCCTATTGGCAACGCCGTGTTTTCGTACGCCTTGTGTTTTAGTACATCATCAATAAAGGCATGACGTGGTATATCTGCAATGGCTTTTAATACCTGTTTGTCTTCTACCCCTTCTTGCTCTAATAGCTTAGAAAGCGCAATAGCACTGCGCGAGTAATTAGCCAGCACGGTTTATCTCCATTTCAGCTAACCACTGCCCAACCGCTTCAATACTTTCTTTTGCTGTCATATCAACACTTAGCGGCGTAACTGAAGCATAGCCATTATTAACAGCGTAAAAATCAGTGCCCTCACCGGCATCGCTTTCAATACCAAGCGAGCCATACCAAAAAATATCACGCCCCCATGGGTCCGTTTGTTTGGTCATGGTTTCGGCTTTATGTCGAGCACCTAAACGCGTAACTTGCACCCCTTTTAGCTCACTTAGAGGAATATCGGGTACATTTACGTTGATAATTTGATCTTTAGGCAGTGGGTGCGATGCCAGCCCTTTAATTATGTTAACGGTCACAGCTGCTGCGGTTTCAAAGTGCTCACCATGGTGCGAGCAAAGCGACACGGCAATAGCAGGCAAGCCTAAATGGCGCCCTTCGGTCGCCGCAGCCACAGTGCCTGAATACAATGTATCATCGCCCAAATTAGCGCCGTGGTTAATACCTGCTACGACTAAATCAGGCGTTTCATCTACTAACTGATTAACCCCTAAATGAACACAATCAGTAGGTGTGCCATTAACCGATATAAAGCCGTTTTCAAGCGTGGTAGAGCGCAGTGGATTTATTAACGTTAACGAGTTACTGGCACCACTACAGTTACGATCAGGGGCTACAAGGGTTACATCGGCAATTTGCGTAAGAGCCTGGTATAAAACAGCAATCCCTTTAGCGTTTACACCGTCGTCGTTACTTAGCAGTATCTTCATTTTGACTGTCCTTTTCTTTTCGCTCATTAGGGCTTGCATCGGTGTAATCCACCAGCTCACGTAAAAGTGCGGTAGCAAAACACCCTTTAGGCAATCCAAAGCTTAATTTTAAAGTCGTTTCGTCTAGTGTTTCTATGGTTAAATCTTGCGGAATGAGACGCAGCATACGGCGCTCATTTTTAAGGCCTAATTCGCCTAAGCCCTCACACCATGCTTGGTATGGTTTTAGCCATAATTTTTCTTGATCAGTTAAGCCCTTTTCGCTTTTACCAACCATAGGAGCCGACATCATAATATCGCCAGAGGCTAAACGCGCTATGTTTTCATCGCTTATTGCATCTTCAAAAAATGCGTTACTACCGCTTAGCATAAATACTTCACGGTGCATGGTTTTAGCTAACCCATGCTCTTTAACACGTAAGCTCACTATTTGATTAAATACATATGAACGGGCAGCGGAGATAATAATACCGCGTAGTTTTTTATCGCGAATGCGCTCGCCGGCAAACATTTTTTCGGCCATAACTAAATTATGCCCATCGCGGCCAAAGCGCTGCTCACCAAAGTAGTTAGGCACACCCGCACGCACGGCATTAATGCGGCATAAAATATCAAGCGGCTGGGTTACATTACGAAGCGTAATAGTGAATCGGTTTCCTTTGTGGCAACCGGTGCGTAATTTACGTTCGTGGCGCTGTTGCGAAACCACAAAAATGCTGTCGCTATTGAGTTCACTAAAATCAATGTGCTTTTTAATGGGTACTTTTACGCTAAACCATTGGCTACACACGCCGTGGCGGTCTTTCATGCCGGCATAGCTTACTTCGCGCGGTGACACTCCAGCCTTTTGTGCAATTAACTTGGCCACATATTGCGTGTTTTCACCTTTTTTAACGACCTGTAAGCATACATGCTCACCACTGCCGGTAAACTCTATGCCGAGGTCTTCATCAACCATAAAATCTTCAGCAACGGTTTTAAAATCTGCTTTTGAAAGCGGTGCACCGTATAGGTAATTTAAATCGCTCATGCGCTTGCTGTACTCTCAGGCGCTTTGCTCATAATAACCACCGCATGGCTAGAAATACCTTCTTTACGCCCTTCAAAGCCGAGCTTTTCGGTGGTGGTCGCTTTAACATTGATTTGTGAAAGCTCGCAATTTAAATCGCTGGCTAAATTAGTGCGCATAGCGTGGATGTGTGGCAACATTTTAGGAGCCTGCGCCACAATAGTGACATCGCCATTGCCCAGTACATAACCTTGCTCTTTGGCAAGGCTTACAACATGGCGAAGTAAAATACGGCTATCTATATTTTCATACTCGCTCGCCGTATCCGGAAAATGCTTACCAATATCGCCCATTGCCAAAGCGCCTAAAATAGCATCGCATAATGCATGAATAGCAACATCGCCATCTGAGTGTGCTAAAAAGCCCTGCGGGTAATCTATTTTTTCGCCGCAAATTGTTATTGGGCCTTCGCCACCAAATTTGTGTACGTCAAAACCATGGCCAATTCGAATCATAATGCTTGCTCGTTTTGTTGTTTGTTTAATAAAAACCCCGCTAGGTCTAAATCCTCCGGCGTGGTTATTTTAATATTGTCGCTGCGCCCTGCAATTAGCTTAACGGGTTTATTTGCCCACTCAATGGCACTGGCTTCATCGGTAATAGTTACGCCTTCACAAAGCGCACGTTGCAACGCATTTTTAAGCTCGTCATATTTAAAAAACTGCGGTGTAAGCGCTTGCCATAAATCATCACGAGGCACGGTTTGCTCGCTATGCGTGTTACCACGCTTTATGGTGTCTTTTACCTTGCTTGCTAAAATACCGCCTTCGTCGTCGGCTATACAATGCGCTATTAAGGTTTCAATATCGTTAATAGTGACTAAGGGGCGGGCTGCGTCGTGCACCAGCACCCATTCAGGAGGGTTATTTTCTAAAAACAATAAGCTATTAAGCACTGAGTCTGCTCGCTCTTGCCCGCCGTTCGCGCGTAAAATTCGCGAGTCTATGTGCGCAAGCGAGTCAAAAAAAGGGTCGGTTTGACTAACGGCTACAACTATTTGGCTTAAGCTTTTTAATTGCGAAAGCTTACAGAGCGTGTGCTCTAAAATAGTTTTTCCTGCCAATTTAATATACTGCTTAGGTGCACTGTGCTGCATTCTGCTGCCTACGCCGGCAGCGGGTACAATGGCAGCTATTGAATTATTATTTTTCATGTTGTTTGCCCGGTAAAACACGTATAAATGTTTCATCCGGTTTAATCATTCCTAATTCGTTACGAGCGCGCTCTTCTATGCCTTCTTGACCAAGCTTTAAATCTTCTATGTCGGCGGTAAGTACTTTATTGCGCTTAATTAGTTTTTCATTAGTTTGTTGATGAGAAGCCACGGCTGCTTTTAAACGTGTATAGTCTTGCACACCGTTATGACCAAACCAAAGTCGGTATTGTATAAACAGTGCTAAGCACAACAGGCCAAGCTGAAAAAACCGCATTTAACACTCCCTATTCGTTTTTAAATAAAATTAGGCTCGTGGGCGTTTTATATTACGCCAATTAATATTACCCGCTAATAGCATTTCTCTAAGTGAAAGCAACCTAGGTGCGCAGCGTTTTGAAAATTGCCACTGATGCCCGCAACACGCCGCTGTTAAACTCATTTTACTGGGTTTTACCAACTGCGCATTTGCTTGCTCTAGACCCTTGCCAAAAAAATCAAACCAGCCTAGTTCATTACAGTGCAGTTTATTGTCGCTTACTTGATCTATGCTGTCTATTCTTAGCCTCACTTGGTCATGGCTATTTATTAACACCGGCACTATTAGCCCCACTTGGGCATATTTTTTATAAAAAAGTTCATTTGCCTGAGCGTTAACCTCTGGCGGTGTTGGCTTTTGTTTTTCAAGCCAAGAGCCATTTTGTGAGTCGAGCGTAAACGGCGAACTCCCATTGGCAACCAAAGTCGCCGCCCGTTCTATATAATACGGTAAGCTTTTTAATTGGCGGCGTAGTTTATCAGCATTAGGCTCAGCAACTAAGCGCTGTACCTCTCGCTGATAAAACGCATTGCACAATTGTGCATACAGCACTTTTTGCGCATCACTTTGCCATATTTCTTGCTGCTGAGCTGCAAGTGGCTGACTCTTCGCTACCAATAGTTATACTCAAAAAACAATTAGGTAGCTGTTTTATAGCACAATAGCGGCTATTTTTTAAGCGCACTAGGCAATTTAAGCGCTTGGCTTTTCACCTAATTTAGCAATGCCGCTTTCTAAAAATTGCACCACGGTATTACGCTTTTTACCAATTAATAAACTGCCATCAGCTAAAAACATAAAGTTTTGCCAATTACGTTTAAATACATCAAAGGTGGTTTCTATAACGTTATCGCGTGCCATACAAAAATAAACGGTGGTATTAGCCTGCCAATCTAAATGATCCAAAATGGCTTGCGGTAAGCTTTCGTCGCCATTTTCCCACGCATCTTCCCAATTTACTTCATCGCTAAAGCTTTCTTCTTTACCGCACCAATCAGTTTTATCAAAAAAATCGGGGTGGTCGAACTCGCGGCTCACCATAGTGCTCCAAAGCACCGCAGCACGTTCGCTGGTCATTGGCTTAATACGCGCAGCGTCTTCTTCAGATACAGGGAGGTCTTTATGACGAAAAACCCAGGCTTTTTTGTGATCATCGAGCGAAATATAATTCATAGTGTTGGTGTATTCTTTGGCATAATAAAAAGCAAACGCAATTATACAAGAGATCAAAACATGACTACAGCAATAAAACCGCTTTCCCTCAAACCAGGGATATATCAACACTACAAAGGCCCACAATACAAAGTATTTTACGTAGCAACACACAGTGAAACCGAAGAGCAACTAGTTATATACCAAGCCCTGTATGGCGAGTACGGCATGTGGGCACGCCCACTAAGTATGTTTTTAGAAACCGTTGAAAAAGATGGACACACTATTCCACGCTTTGCCTACCTTGGAGCTGCAGATTAACTATGGCATTATAATCACATACAACACTGATCAGACCAGGCAAGGGGAACCCGTGCAATTTAATTCTACCGACAACTACATCGCTAGCAGCTCGCTTAAACAGGCTGTAAATGCCGCTATTATGCTTGAAAAACCCTTATTAATTAAAGGTGAGCCAGGTACAGGTAAAACTATGCTGGCGGAAGAGCTTGCTAAAAGCTTAGATACCGAGCTTATTCAGTGGCACATTAAATCAACCACCAAAGCACAACAGGGCTTGTACGAATACGACGCGGTATCGCGCCTACGCGACAGCCAATTAGGCGATGAGCGCGTACATAACATTGGCAACTACATTGTTAAAGGTAAGCTGTGGCAAGCGTTTAACTACGCTGAACTTAACGGCAAACGCCCAGTGCTTTTAATCGACGAAATAGACAAAGCCGACATCGAGTTCCCAAACGACTTACTGCTCGAACTTGATAAAATGGAGTTTCATGTTTACGAAACTAACGAGCGCATTGTAGCGAAAGAACGCCCTATTGTGATCATCACGTCAAACAACGAAAAAGAACTACCAGATGCCTTTTTACGCCGCTGCTTTTTTCACTATATTGATTTTCCAAGCAGCGAGGAAATGCAGCAAATCGTTGATGTGCACTACCCTAACGTCAAACAAGATTTAGTTCGCCAAGCACTCGAAGTATTTTTTAACTTACGTGAAGCCAACGGCCTTAAAAAGAAACCTTCCACCAGCGAATTGCTGGATTGGTTAAAGCTTTTAATGGCCGAAGATATAGACGCTAAAACACTGCACGATAAAGCCCAAAAAGGCGGTTTAATGCCGATGTTTGGCGCATTACTTAAAAATGAGCAAGACATAAGCCTAATCGAAAAGCTCGCCTTTATGAGCCGTCGCTAACATGTTAGTACAGCTTTTTTTCACGCTACGTAAATACCGTTTACCGGTAAGCCTGCGCGAGCTACTCGATTTAATAAACGCCTTAAAAAAAGGCGTTATATTTGCCGATGTAGATGGCTTTTACTATTTAGCGCGCACCATAATGGTAAAAGACGAAACCCATTTTGACAGGTTCGACAAAGCCTTCAGCGACTATTTTAGCGGTATTGCCGACCTTGATTTGCTCGAAAGTTTAAAACAACAGCACAGCTTACCTAAAGACTGGTTGCGCAAAGAGTTTGAAAAACACCTAAGCGATGAAGAAAAAGCCCAGCTAAAAGCCATGGGCGGGCTCGACGAGCTAATGAAAACCCTAAAAGAGCGTTTAGAAGAGCAACAAAAACGCCACGCAGGCGGCAATAAATGGGTAGGCACTGGTGGTACATCACCTTTTGGTGCATATGGGTATAACCCAGAGGGCGTGCGTATAGGGCAAGAGGGTAACCGTAATCGCCAAGCGGTAAAAGTGTGGGATAAACGTGAATACCGTAATTTAGATTCAGATCGTGAAATAGGCTCACGCACCATAAAACTTGCCCTCAAAAAATTACGTAAATTTGCCCGCACAGGCGCAAGTGACACCCTTGATTTAAACGAGACCATTCGCGCTACCGCCAAACAAGGCGGCATGCTGGATGTAAAAATGGCACCCGAGCGCCACAATGCCGTTAAAGTATTAATGCTGTTTGATATTGGCGGCTCAATGGATGACTACATTCATACTTGCGAAGAGCTATTTAGCGCAGCCCACAGCGAGTTTAAACATTTAGAGTTTTACTACTTTCATAACTGCTTATACGAGCACGTTTGGCAAGACAATGCGCGGCGCCATTCAAACATCATTGACACCATGACGCTGATTAATAAATTTACCAGCGACTACAAAGTAATATTTGTCGGTGACGCTACTATGGGCCCATACGAAATAGCGTACCCCGGCGGCTCAGTAGAGCACTACAATGAAGAGCCCGGCAGTGCATGGTTGCAACGTATAACAAACCACTTTGATAAAGTCGCCTGGCTCAACCCACAACCTGTTGAACACTGGCCTTACTATCAATCAATTGATTTTATAAAAGAGTTAATGAACAATCGCATGTATGCGCTGAGCTTGGATGGAATAAGTAGAGCGATAAAAGAGCTGAGTTAAAATGAATAATAGGAATATATTAAAATTAGTTTTGTTTGCATCACTTATTATCAATATGGTTTTTATTACTATCTTTATAAGTGACTCTAAAAAGGATGAAAGCATTTATTTATTAGCAAGCAATGTTGAAGCTAAATGCTTGAATGACTGGAAATCACAAGATTCTAGGGTGCCTTTTATTACCTCTCATCAAATTTTAGGGCCAGATCCTTTTACTGAATATAACCTTTTAGAGCTGGGAGGTTATGATCAGTCAACATCTTTCACATACGAATTCTCAGCATGTTTTAAAGATAAGTTTTCTACAGTAAGAACAATTTCAGAGATGAAATATGCTATTGATTTCATGGGTAAGCAATCAAAAAATGTTGGATTTTATAAATTACCAAATTCTGATGAAATTATTGTTTACTCAAATGAGTAGCAATTAGGCTAGATTGGCTAAACTCACAACTCGTTGAGCATTCGCCGCACTATCAATCAACTGATTTTATAAAACAGTTAATTGATAACCGCATCTAACCACAGAGTTTAGCTGGGATAAGTAAAGCGATTAAAGAGCTGAGTTAGAATGTTAATTTACGAAGGCTCAGAACTAGCAGTGGAGCTTCAGGCGTGAACCTATAACGTTGTTGGGTGGCGCCTTTGGCTTAACCAACCTACCTTTAGACGTAGGTCGGATAAGTGGCGAAGCCGCGCCATCCAACGATAATGATGAATAAACTAGAAACAACCCGCCTTACAGAGTTAATGGAAAATATAAAAAAATTCAGCAATATTTATTATTACTTGCTAATAAACTTACACATTCCAAACCCTAAACTATCGCCATCGCGTTTTACATAACCATATTGTGTATAAAATCTTTCTTTACCGTGAGCACTTAATAAAGCGATTGTAGCGCCATTAGAGCTGGTGCTGCTTAGGTAGTTTTCAATGTGGGTCATTACTAAATGACCAATGCCTTGTTTTTGATAGCTTGGCGTAACAATTATATCTTGAATATAAAAATACATTGCGCCATCACCAACCACTCTGCCAGTGCCTATTAACTTATCCGTGTCGTATACAGTGACCCAAAACAATGAATTTTCGATGCTTGCTTTCAATACTTCATCGTCAGGGTTTTGCCACTTTACTTGTGTACGTAAATTAGCAAATTCATCCTGTGCAGGAGCTGTATATTCAACCTTATAAACCATAATATCCCTTACTCACTTTTAAAGCACTTTACTCATAAACAAGCTATACGGATCTAGCTGATAATCACCGAACGGCTCGCACTCTTTAAAACCAAACTGAGTGTAAAGCTTTTGCGCAGGTAAAAATGCTTTTGCTGTTCCAGTTTCTAGGCTTAACTTTTTATACCCTCGCAGTGTTGCTTGCTCAATAATATGCGTGAGTAACTTAGCGGCTATGCCTTGGCGTAAATAGTTGTTTGAGGTGCGCATTGATTTAATTTCGCCATGCGTTGTATTTAGCACTTTTAATGCGCCAACACCCGCTAAATTATTATCAATCCATAAGCTATAAAAAGTTATATCGGGCTTTGTGAGATTAGTTAAATCAAGTGTATGTACGCTTTCAACAGGTGAGTGTTTTAGCATATCGTCATGATGCGCTTGTAGTAACTTTATAATGTGTGGGTTTGAAAGCGCGTCTGTTCTAATATCCATTTACACCCCATTTAATCCTTGAGTTTAATGCTTAGGGCTTTAATTAAAGCCCTAAAGTAAATAGCTATATTTAGGCTGCTAGCTTCCACACCACAAACGCAACAGCAAAACCAACTAAGTACACTAAGCCTAACCACGTTAAGCTGCGCAATAGTACGCTGTGTTTAATGGCCGGCTCTGAGCGCACTAAACTAAAGTTAAGCCATGCAAAAACGGGGGTAGTGACAAAAGCAAGTGTCATGGCAAAGGTAAGCATTGGCCCCAGGGCCGATTTAAAAAATAAAATAACGGCCATACCGGCAAAGGCCTGCAGTACTAACCAAATATTTAAACTATGTTTAGATTGCTTAAAGCCAAGTAGTTTATGTGACTCGTTAAGTGTACGTGCGTAGCCATCAAGCACAGTGAGTGTAGTGCCAAACATACATAAAAAAGCAATGGCTGATACAAGTGGCCTTGCCCACTCGCCAATAGTCAGTGCATACATATCAATAAGCTGTTTAGCAAAGGCAACACCGCCAAGCTCAATACTGCTGCTTTGCCCATATTGCACCAGCACACCTAAGCTAAAAAATACCAATGCTAAACAGGCTGTTAGCCAATAGCCTACGTTAAAATCGAATAAGCCTTGGCTTTTAGTAACCGTTTGCTGAGTTTGTTTTTCTTTGAGCCAAAGCGAACTAAGCGCTGATATTTCTATGGGTGCCGGCATCCAGCCCATTAACGCGACCATAAAGCTCAGCATAGCCAACTCGTAAGGTGATGGGCCAATATAGTCAGCTGGTGCCATTGGGCCGTTACTAAATGCGATAACCAGTGCAATAACAGTAGCAAGCGTCAATAGCCCCATTATGCCTTTAGCAACGCTGTCGAGCGCTTTAAAGTGCCCAAGTAATAAAATAGCTAAACACACACCGAGCAATATCCAACACAGTAGCGTGACTTCTATCACTATTGGCAGTGCATAATGAAGCAAGCTTGCAGTCAGTAATAGCACCCCTGCGGTATTAACTATGGCGGCAAGTATATTTAAGCCAATAAAACTATAAAAATAGACAGGGCCTTTATTTTTATAGCCTTCTACTAAACTGTTTTTGGTTGCTAGGGTGTATTCCATACCAAAGCGAAAAAATGGGTACTTTAATACATTAACAACGAGAATTAGCCAAAACAGTTGCCAGCCAAATAGCGCGCCAGCTTGAGTAGATGCAACTAAGTGAGAGCCGCCAATTGCTGCGGTTGCCATTAAGATACCAGGGCCTAGTGCGCCCAATCGAGATTTCCAAGAGGTGTGTGTTTGCTGCATTAATTTCTCAAATTATGTGTGTTATTCGCTCTGGTTATTAATTTTCATAATTAATAACACCGAAGGCTGCATAACTTACCTAAATTAAAGGCAATAAAAAAGAGCCGTAAGGCTCTTTTTTATAGTACTTTGGGACTAAATCTTATTTTAGTTCCATCTCTTGGATGATTTCGTGCGCTATTTCTGGCGTTGTGCTTACAGGCTTTTCGTGTAAATTTGCTTTTATTTGCCCTTTTCGATGTTTTAGTGCTGCATCGAGTTTTTTAGCTGCGCTTGCAATCGCCGGGTACATAACTTCGTTTTCCCCTTTTACCGATATACGCGCACCTTCGTAATTTGTGCTAATTTCTGCTTGGATTTTGTGATGCTCTTTAGACAATATAATGTCGAGTGCGATAAGTGATGGAAAGTGGCTCTCGATTTTTGAAAACTTTTCGTTGATATGCTCTCTAATAGAGTTAGTAACGTCTACATGGTGACCAGAAAGATTAATTTTCATAGGGTATCCTTTTATTTGTTACCTCATAAATAGTATTGGGGGCTATTTAGATTAACACAAGGAAAAAGCACTGATTTTTGAAATTAATTTGTTACTTAAACTGATTTAAATTATAAGTTGTGCAAAGTTTATGCAAAGCCCATAAAATATGGGCTTTCAGACGTCTAGCCTTTAGCGTTTAGTCTGTGTACGAACAGCAATAGTCAGCAAAATCACTCACTTTTACTTTAAAGCTAACATTGGCATCAACGTTAAATGATTCGCCCGCGGTAAATGTTTTCCACTGCGTTTCGCCAGGTAGTAAAATGTCCCACTGGCCGCCTAACAGCTCCATGAGTTCTTTTTTACTGGTATCAAATACAAATTCGCCTGGTTGCATAAAGCCTAGCGTTTTGGTTGTGCCATCGTTAAATACCACGGTACGGCTTGATACTTTACCGTCAAAATACACGTTCGCTTTTTTAATTACGCTTACATTTTCAAACTGAGACATCCTCACTCCTGTTGTATTATTTTATTTAATCGGCCACCACCTTGCCTGATAGGTCATAGCCTTGCAAGAAAAGCGCTGTGAAAATTACTCATCTGAAATTCAAGCTCAAAAGGCTTTAAGCCAAAAAAGTACTACGTATTTCAAGCAGTGTGATTCAAGTACCTTAAAGCTACTACGCCGCTTTATAACTCAGTCAGCAAACAAAAAAGCCCGCCCTGTTTTACACAGGGCGGGCTTTTAAATATTATAGCTAACGGTTAAAACAACTCGTTTGCTTTATTTACAATGTTCTCTACTGTAAAGCCAAAGTACTCAAACAGCTCACCAGCAGGTGCCGACTCACCAAAGGTAGTCATACCTACTACTGCGCCATTTAGGCCCACGTACTTGTACCAGTAATCAGCAATACCTGCTTCTACTGCTACGCGGCGTGTAACGGCTGCCGGTAGTACGCTTTCTTTGTACTGTGCGCTTTGCTCTTCAAATACATCAGTACATGGCATAGATACAACACGTACCTTTTTACCTTGGCTGCGTAGCTCTGTTGCAGAGTCTTGTGCTAGTTGCACCTCAGAACCTGTTGCAATAATAATTAGCTCTGGCTCGCCGTCACAGCTAAGGATGTAACCACCCTTTTTAACATCAGCTAATTGCTGAGCGTCACGCGCTTGTTGCTCAAGGCCTTGGCGAGTAAAGATAAGTGATGTAGGACCATCTTTACGCTCAATAGCTTGTTGCCATGCAATTGCCGACTCAACTTGGTCACACGGGCGCCAGTTGTATAAGTTAGGCGTTAAACGCATGCTAGCAATTTGCTCTACCGGTTGGTGAGTTGGACCATCTTCACCTAGGCCGATTGAATCGTGCGTGTATACAAAAATGCTTGGTTGCTTCATCAGCGCAGCCATACGTACCGCATTTTTTGCGTATTCAACAAACATTAAGAACGTTGCACCGTAAGGAATAAAACCTTTATGAAGCGCAATACCATTCATAATTGCCGACATACCAAACTCACGTACACCGTAGTAAACGTAGTTACCGCTTGCATCATCTGCAGTTAGCCCTTTAGAGCCATCCCAAATTGTTAAGTTTGATCCAGCTAAATCGGCTGAGCCACCCATGAATTCTGGTAATAACGGGCCAAATGCATTTAATGCATTTTGTGACGCTTTACGAGATGCAGGATTTGCAGGGTTTGCTTGTAGTTGCTCTATGTACGCTTGAGATTTTTCAGCCCAATCGCCTGGGAGTTCGTTATTAATACGGCGCTTATATTCAGCTGCAAGCTCTGGGTATGCCTTTGCGTATGCTGCAAATTTTTCGTCCCAGCTAGATTCAAGCTGTTGACCTTTTTCTTTGCTATCCCACTGTGCGTAAATATCATCAGGGATTTCAAATGCACCGCCAGACCAGCCTAAAAATTCGCGAGACGCTGTAATTTCGTCATCACCTAATGGCGCGCCGTGACAATCGTGGCTACCAGATTTATTAGGTGAACCGTAACCAATCACTGTTTTACAACAAATTAGTGATGGTTTGTCAGTAACACTTTGAGCCTCTGCTATTGCAGCACTAACAGCATCGCTGTCGTGGCCATCAACGTCACTTATTACATGCCAGCCGTACGCTTTAAAGCGTGCTGGTGTATCGTCGCTAAACCAACCTTCAACTTCACCATCGATTGAAATACCGTTGTCATCCCAAAAAGCCACTAACTTGCCAAGGCCTAATGTGCCAGCAAGTGAACATGCTTCATGAGAAATACCTTCCATTAAACAACCGTCACCCATAAATGCATACGTGTAGTGATCAACAATGTCGTGGCCTTCACGGTTAAATTGTGCAGCAAGCGCTTTTTCAGCAATCGCCATACCTACCGCGTTTGTGATCCCCTGACCTAGTGGACCCGTAGTAGTTTCAATTCCCGGTGCATAACCGTACTCAGGGTGGCCTGGCGTTTTAGAATGCATTTGACGGAAGTTTTTAATTTCATCAAGTGGTAAGTCGTAACCAGTTAGGTGCAATAGAGAATAGATAAGCATTGAACCGTGGCCATTTGAAAGAATAAATCTGTCACGGTCAGCCCACTCTGGATTAGTTGGATTATGCTTTAGAAAATCGCGCCATAATACTTCTGCGATATCGGCCATGCCCATAGGGGCTCCAGGGTGGCCAGATTTGGCCTTTTGTACTGCGTCCATTGACAAGACGCGAATA
>CERR01013154.1_pt1 | contig 19127 bp, 21 predicted proteins | sample 530841 | NCBI WGS metagenome assembly CERR01 (sample SAMEA2621021, study PRJEB7988) | marine metagenome | biome: marine biome (ENVO:00000447); feature: surface water layer (ENVO:00002042); material: "saline water (ENVO:00002010), including plankton (ENVO:xxxxxxxx)" | depth 5 m | reverse complement strand
GTTTTTTAACGCAGATAGCGACACGTTTAGCCCCTAAAAATGATTTAGTATTATTGCCGATTGGTATTATACGTAACCTTAAACTAGTTTAATAAAGCATGCTTGAGTAACCACCCGTTTATTGATTTAGAATAATTAAGCGCCTTTTAATGCATTAAAGTTGGGTATTATTTTTGCGTTATTTAAATTATTAGCGTTTAGTGCGCTAGGTAAATTTGCCTCAATGACCTGTTTAAGCGTTTCGGGCTTGGTGCGCGGCGCATAACGTGCAACGAGCTGGCCTTGTGGGTTAATTAAAAACTTGGTGAAGTTCCACTTTACTGCGCGGTTTTGCGAAATACCACGGGTATGCGACTTTAAGTAATTAAACAGCGGATGCGCCTCGGGCCCATTTACCATTACCTTACCAAACACTTTGAACGACACGTCAAATTGTCCTTGATAAAAGTCTTTAATTGCGAGGTTATCAAGCGGCTCGTTTTGGCCAAATTGATGACACGGAAACGCTAAGATAGTGAAACCGCTATTTTTATATTCTTGATAGAGCTTTTCTAGCGAACTTAATTGCACCGAAAAATTACACTTACTTGCTGTATTAACAATAAGTACTGTTTTGCCTTTTAGCTGGCTAAGCGCAAAGCTTTCGCTGTTGTACAAAGGGGCACTAAATTGATAAATACTATCCATGGTTACCTACTTATTTCCTTACGTTGGAAATTTATAAAGACTTAATTCGCTTTTTAAGCAGCCGATTGACATAATCGGGCATAGTTTCTAAGTTAGCAGGAAAATAAGGCACTTTTATGTCAATCAATGTTGCATTTATAGGTTTAGGGGTAATGGGTTACCCAATGGCAGGGCATTTAGCAAAAGCGGGCTTTAATGTGTGTGTATATAACCGCACTCAAGCAAAGGCGCAAAGCTGGGTAGATGAGTATGCAGGAAGCTTTGCTACCACGCCGCGAGAAGCTGCTAATAATGCTGATATTGTATTTATGTGTGTAGGTAATGACGATGACTTACGTGCGGTTGTTTATGGTGAAAATGGTGTTTTAGCGGGGATGGCCGTTAATAGCATTTTGGTTGACCATACTACTACATCGGCCGAAGTAGCCCGTGAAGTAGCAGAAAAAGCAGTCTTGCAAAATATAGATTTTATAGACGCGCCCGTATCAGGCGGACAAGCAGGTGCTGAAAACGGCGTGCTTACAGTCATGGCAGGCGGTAACGAAGCTGTTTTCACTAAAGTGCAACCCGTAATGGCGGCATATAGCCGTTTTAGCCAGTTATTAGGCGATGTGGGCGCAGGGCAGTTATGTAAAATGGTTAATCAAATTTGTATTGCCGGCGTAGTGCAAGGCTTAGCCGAGGGCTTACATTTTGCTAAACAAGCAGGGCTTGATGGTGAAAAAGTAATTGAAACCATTTCAAAAGGGGCTGCGGGTTCGTGGCAAATGGAAAACCGCTATAAAACAATGTGGGCAGGTGAGTACGAGTTTGGTTTTGCCGTAGATTGGATGCGCAAAGATTTAGGCATCGCGCTTGATGAAGCTAAAAACAACGGCGCTACGTTACCTATGACTGCAATGGTTGATCAATATTACGCCGACGTACAAGCGCTTGGCGGGGGCCGATACGATACATCAAGCTTACTAGCACGCATTGAAGCACTGCACAAAAAATAACGTTTTGAGTATATCAATGTAAACGCGCAGCTTGCTTGCGTGATGGGCAAATCCCGTAAAGTGATTTATTCACAAAGAGGGTAAGAGGCGCTGCGCTTTTAGAGGTAGTGATAGTTCTAACAAGATTATTGTTGGTCTGTATGTTTTCTCATTTTTTCCTCATTCGCTTCTCTTTGTGGATTATTTTTTATTTAAAAGCTGCGCTTTTCACGTGAGCAAGCTCTACCTCTACCACGCTGGTGTAGATATGGGTTTTACTTGTAGATGCGAAGTTTGCTTACGTGACGGGCAAAGCCCGTAAAGTAATTTATTCACAAAGAGGATAAGAGGCGCTTTGCTTTTAGAGGCAGTGATAGTTCTAACAAGATTATTGTTGGCCTTTATGTTTTCTCATTTACTTCTCATTCGTTTCTCTTTGTGCAAAAAATTTTGGCTTTGATTGTAGTAGTAAAGTTATATAAAACAAAAAACGCGACACTTTATAGCTAAAGTGTCGCGTTTTAAAAGTGTTCTACACAAACTTAAACTAAATTACATGCTTTGCGCGTAGTTATACAAAGCCTTTAAGATGGTCAGGTTTTTTTCGCTGTCGTCGTGCTCATGGGCCAAGTTCTCAAGGGTGATCATAAAATCTTGTGCACTAATTGAGGGTTGATCTTCTCCGTGCATTAACTTGTTTTGGCAATACTGACGCCATTGGTCAAGCTCTTGCTGGTTTAGCGTTTCTGGCCAGTTTCGTGCACGGTATCTAAACAGTAATGTATTGAATTTTTTATCTTCAAAATCTAAATTTAAGCCCGCTAGCTCGTCTGGTTTAGCATCGCGAATAATCGCAAATTTAGCTTTGTCGGCGTGGCTTGTAAAGCCATCGTAAAGTAAGTAATCAACGTTAGTGGTCGCGCTGTAATCGCCTTTTTCGTTAAACACCTCAGTTACTTTATCGCGAAGCTCGGTATTGGCTTTTAAAATAGCTAAATTAGCGAGGCATTGCTCGCGGTCAATGCCTAAACGGGCTGCGTTTTCAGGCAATAACGTTTTAGCAGGCGCTAAAATAGGGCACTTGTTTAAATGCACCAATTTTAAACCAACAGGTAAATCACCCTCGGCTAAATCAACGCGTTTGGTGTATAAACGATTGCGTAACTCTTCTACGTTTAAATCAAGCAATACTTGCGGGCTTTGGGTTAAATCAAAACAAATAACCGCGTTTTTATTTACCGGATGAAAGCTCATAGGCGCTACCCACGTAGTACAGCCCTGCGTTGCAGGAATACGCGATGATGTGTGTACCAGCGGCGTCATGTTAAATACATCAACTAACTCGCCAAGCGCTTTTTTATTACGCAGCCCAAAAAAGAAGTTATAAAGCTTTGGTTGTTTTTCTTTTATAAGTTTAGCCAGTGCAATAGTGGCAGTTACATCGCTTAGCGCATCGTGAGCAGCGGCGTGTTCAATGCCATTAGCTACCGTTAAATGCTCAAGCTTAAAGCTCGGGCTGCCGTCTTCTTTTAACGGCCATTCAATCCCCTCAGGGCGCAGCGCATAACACGCACGTACTAAATCAATAATATCCCAGCGGCTGTTATTGTTTTTATATTCGCGCTCGTACGGGTCGTAAAAGTTACGGTAAAAGCTATAACGGCTTACTTCGTCATCAAAGCGAATACTGTTATAACCAGCCACACAGGTGTTTGGCGCACTAAATTCAGCATGAATTTTGGCTATAAACTCAGCCTCAACCAAACCTTTTTGCATCGCCACTTGTGGCGTAATACCGGTAATTAAACACGCCTCAGGGTGAGGCAAGTAATCCGCCTGCGGCTTACAATATTCAATAAGCGGCTCGCCAATTATATTTAAATCAAGATCGGTACGAATTCCCGCAAACTGGCTCGGCTTATCTTTTTGAGGGCTCGCCCCCCAGGTCTCATAATCGTGCCAATAGATTGTTGCTTGATTTTGCTCTTGATATGCCATGCTGAAAACCCTGAGTAGTTAACTTAAAAACGCCTAAATATGCGCCAAGTTACTAAAGTAATGAATTATTTAGATTATGGCATATGGGCGAGGGAGTTTATAGGTTTGGGTGATAAATGATGTTATGGAACTTTGTAGTAATACCTCAAGTTTGAGTTTTGTTCCAATCCACAATCACGAATTAAAAGTAAGGGGGCGCGCCGTTATAGCCCATGGCTTGCTAACCTTTTTGCAAATAGTTATTACCGGTCCAAAGTAAATCAAACGCAAATTTGCTAAGCACTTGGTGCTTTAACAGCTGGTTTGGTGGATAAATGATGCTGCAGACATAGGCTTTAAGTTTAAGCTGTTATGGAAAAGTTAAGCTACTTGAACGGACTAAGTAAAGAGCGGGTTCGGTTACTGATTGTATAAATACTAATTGCCCTAAATTAGTAATTTGGCATTAGACTAAAGTCTATAAGTTAATTTTCTTCACTTATTGGTTTTGTTTTAATCGTTTGTCGGTTTTGTGTTAATTCTCTAAAGTTGAATTGTCGGCAACAAGCACGACTTACTCAACAGGAACATAATCATGAAAAGCTCACTTATCAAAACCATCGCTCTTGGCTCTTTATTAACTTGCTCAGCTGCTGTAATGGCTGATACAAGTGACTACAAATTAATGGTTATCGAACAAGCGACTGCACCGCAGCCAATTGAGCAGTCGTTTAATAGTTGCGCACTTAATGTTAAGTCAAAAAACTATGCAGAGGCTGAAGCAATTTGTACAAAAGCAATTGCACTTTTAAAAGATGCAGACGGCCCTAAATTTAAAGTACGCGAACTTACGTCATTCGCGTTAAGTAACCGAGGTGTTGCGCGCTTAAAATCAAATAATGACACAGCAGCCATTGCTGATTTGTACGAGGCAGCGCAAATGTCTAACAGTACAATGGTATCGCATAATTTAACACTTGCTAAAGAAGAGCTTGCGCTATAAAAAAGCACTAAACATGCTTTAATTAAGCCAGTGTATAAAAAGCCCATGTTAGGTTTATTCTTAACATGGGCTTTTTGCGTTGCACGGTTAAAAAGTGCAAATCATAAAAGTGGAAACCACTTATTAGGCTTTAAATTTAAGAGAGCTAGATTATGGATGTCACCAGTACGTTGAGTATATTTGAAATTAGCGCGATTTTTTTATCTATAACCGCATTACTTGCTTATATAAATCATCGGTTTATTGGCCTGCCAACCACCATTGGGGTGATGGTTATTTCGCTTTTAGTGTCTATTGCGGCTATATTTTTGGGCTTTTTAGGGTTTGATGAACTTATTGATTACGAAGTAAGCCTACTTGATCAACTCAATTTTACTCATGTATTGCTCGATGGCATGCTCTCAATGCTGCTTTTTGCTGGGGCGCTGCACGTTAATGTAAGTGACTTAAGACGTTATAAATTACCCATAGGTATTTTAGCGTGTGTGGGTACGCTAATTTCAACAGTTATTATTGCTACAGCGTTATATGTAGTAGTGCCTTTATTGGGATTTAATTTATCGTTTATATGGTGTTTATTATTTGGTGCGTTGATTTCGCCAACCGATCCGATAGCGGTGATGGGTATTTTACGCTCTGCTGGTGCGCCTAAAAGTATTGAAACCGTAATAGCGGGGGAGTCGCTATTTAATGATGGTATAGGCGTGGTGGTATTTGCGCTTTTATTAGGAATTTTAACCAGTGGTGATATGCCAACTACATACTCAGTGGCTCATACACTCGCTGTTGAAGCGGGGGGCGGTATAATATTTGGTTTAATATTAGGCGCTGCTTTAAATTATTTATTAAAAGCAATAGATAGCTACCAAGAAGAAGTATTACTTACGCTAGCGGGTGTTATAGGCGGTTATGCATTGGCGAGTCACTGGCACTTATCGGGGCCACTTGCGATGGTTATGGTGGGATTAATGGTGGGTAATCATGGCCGTAATTTAGCCATGAGTGATAAAACACGCCACTATGTTGATTTGTTTTGGGAGCTAATTGATGAAATTTTAAATGCCATTTTATTTGTGCTAATTGGCCTTGAAGTGGTAATGATTGTGTACTCAGCTAATTTGCTGGTGGCGGGCGTTTTAACCATTTTAATTGCGCTATGCGCACGTCTTATTGTGGTTGGCCTAACAACAACTATTTTTAATAAACAGCTCGAGCTGCCCAGCGGTGCATGGAAAGTGTTAACCTGGGGAGGGTTACGTGGCGGTATTTCGGTGGCACTGGTGTTGCAGCTACCTGATGGATCGCAGCGTAATATATTATTGGCTTTAACTTATGCGGTGGTGGTTTTTTCAATTTTAGTGCAAGGCTTGAGCGTAGGAAAAGTCGCCAAAAGCATAAAAACAAAATAAATTATAAAGGCTAATTTTTGTACATCTCATAGGCTTGTTTGCGTAGCTACTGCATAGCACTCGTTTTAAAACCTTTTTCAAAACAAGCAGTAATTGCGCTGGTTTACACGCTGTTAAACATTTAAATTTGTACGTATATTAGACTAAAGTCTATAGGTTAATTTTCTTCACTTATTGAGTTTGTTTTTCTCGTTTGTCGGCGCTGAGCTATTACTCTAAAGTTCAGTTGTCGGCAACAAGCGCGACTAACTTAATTAGGAAAGACAAACCATGAAACGTACACTTTTAAAAACCATCGCTCTTGGCTCATTACTAACTTGCTCAGCAGCTGTAATGGCTGATTCAAGTGACTACAAACTAATGGTTATCAAAACCGCTACTGCGCCATTGCCACTTGAAGAGTCATTCAATAGCTGCGCACTTAACGTTAAATCTAAAAATTACGCTCAAGCTGAAGAAATTTGTACTAAAGCCATTGCACTATTACAAGATGCACAAGGCCCTAAATTTAAAGTACGCCAGCTTACATCGTACGCTTTAAGCAACCGTGGCGTTGCACGTTTAAAAGCGCATAACGATACAGCAGCATTAGCTGATTTATACGAAGCAGTACAAATCTCTGAAAACACTTTAGTGTCTCATAACTTAACTCGCGCTAAAGAAGAGCTTGCCTTATAAAGCAATTTATTTAGCGAGAGTCACAAAAAAGCCCCTACCGATTTATATTAGGTAGGGGCTTTTTTGTGCGTGTAATAAAATTTTTTTATAAAACTCACATGTAAATTTAAAAGCGAGAAAGCCCGTTTTAGAAAGCTTTATTTTTGGAATTATTACTTTTACCTGTTTTTTATACGAGGTTTCTGTAAAATTAATGAGTTAACATTTGTTATTGATTTATAACACCTGTTATTGACGTAATCATTCAACTAAATATAAGCAGGTTATATGATTTTCTATATTGTTGGGTTGAGTACATTGGTTATTATTTTGTGTTTAGCTATTTATGTTATTTATAGCAATATACGCAAAAACCGAGTAAGAAAAACTAAGGAATACAATGTGCTGTTTGATAAAGACACCATTGTAGATGAGCTTATTACTCAACTTACGGATAAAAACCAAGCCCAAGCAGATAAACATAAAAAAATAAAAGGCAAAGAAGAGATCCTTGCAACATTTATAGAATTGCATCGCTCAGGTAGTTTTTGTGCGCATTTAAGCGAGCAAGAAATTATTTACTTTGTTAAGAAAAAACTAAACATGGAGAGTAATGAAAATGGATAGCGATAAAAAAGCGGTTCCAGAAGAAAAGTCACAATCATTTATAGGTCGTTTTGGCCGCCGAAATGTCATTTTAGTAACATCAATAGTGGTTGTGTTGGCTGTTATAGCAACGCTTACTTCACAAGTTATTTCTTGGAACGAAGCTGACGAGCGTTTAGTTCATCAATCGGCGTTTACCGGAAAGTTAACGGTTATTAACCAAGCTGGCCCATACTTAAAAGCATTTGGCACTACATCTGCTTATAAAAAGGTTATATCGATTAACTTTACGGGTGACGAAAACGCGACTGCGAGTGCAATTGTACCTCTTATTCCAATACGCTTTTTGGATACAACAACCGGTGGTGCACGTGGTGTATCGCGCTTTAGGTTGCCAGGCAATGTACCAGCCACTGAAAAAGGTGAATTACGTGGATTACTAAAAATACACGAAGAGTTTGGTTCGCAAGATACGCTTATATCTAATTTACTTATGCGTGCTACTACAGAAAACGTTAAAGCGTCGGCGCGTATGATGTCGGTTGAGCAGCATTATTCTGGTGGAAACGGGCAACTTAGCCAAGACTTCTCTGATCAACTTACTAATGGTATTTTTGTTACTGAGCAAATAATCAGTAGCGGTGAGCGGGATAAAAGCGATGAACTAGGTAGCTTAAGTAAACAGCAGCGTGTAACGGTAAATATTAAATCTGATAAAGAGGGTAAACCGCTGCGTAATGCGCCGATTTTAGGTGCGTATGGTATTACTGTTGTAGATGCAAGTATTATTGATATTGACTACGAAAGTAAAGTAAACGCGCGCTTAGAAGCGCAAAAGCAAGCGGCTGCAGATGAAGCCTTGGCACGTCAAAATCTTAAAAAAGCAGAGCAACAAGCGCGTACAGAAGTTGCCTTAGGCGAACAAGCAATAGCAAAGCAGCGGGCAGAGTCTGAAAAGCTTAAAATTAAAGAGCAAATCGATGCCGAGCGTATTAAAGCGAATGCTATTATTTCTGCGCAGCAACGTGTAGCTGTAAAAGCTGAGTTGGCTAAAGAGCAAGAAGAGATATTAAAGCAACAGCGTTTAGAAGCACTAGGCATGGATGTGTTAGCTGAGGCACGCTTACGTGCTAAATCAGCAGCGCTTGATCCTAAATATGTGTTTGATGAAACATTAAAAGCTGAGGTGAAAATTCAAACTGCTTTATTCAATAGTTTAGGAAAAAGCCGTTTAGTGCCTGAAATTGTAATAGGTGCAGGGCAGGGCGAACAAAGCAATGGTTCTGAATTTATGCGGTTATTAGCGGCAGATGCGGCTTTAAGTCTTAAAAAACGTTTAGAAAAAGACCAAAAATAAACAATTAAATATACAAGCAATAGTGAGTTTTTAGTTAAAAAGACTCTACACCAATAAAAACGCTGGCTGATATATCAGCCAGCGTTTTTTATTGTGTGTTTTTTGCTATTGTATTATGCAGATAAGCCTATACCAATGCGCAATAATACTTAATTAAGCGAATTGGTATTAGATGCTAGTGAAAGCAGTTTTTTAATTACACAGTAAAAAGAGTGAGTTGTATTGATGGGCTCCAGCAAAAATCAGCTTAATTTAGACTTAGGACAAGAGCATATTACTATCCAACGCCGTTATGAAGCATTAGGCGCAGTTAACGATTTTTTAATTGCGGTGTGGTTTTTAATTGGTAGCTTTTTCTTTTTAAATGAGTCATTAGTTGAAAGCGGTACCTGGCTTTTTATAGCTGGCAGTGCGCAATTAATAATAAAACCTGTATTAAAATTAATGAGTTTAGTTCACGTAAAAAAAGTGTTTCGTTCTAACAATACTCACTAGGCGTTCAGGTATTGTAATTAATAATTTAATGACGACTTACAGCAAAGGTAATGCATTGAAACTACTAAAGTGGACTTTGGGCGCAGCTATAATTTTATTAATAATGGGTTTACTCATTCCTGAGAAGCTAGTAATTCCTGTGCAAGGCGCTACAAGTAAAGATTGGAACCACAATACGTTTTGGTATGAGCCGTGGGGGCGCTCGGGTGTACATAAAGGAATTGATATTTTTGGCGCTAAAAACACGCCTGTGGTTGCTGCAACAAGCGGTATTGTTATTTTTTCAGGTGAACTAAACCGAGGTGGCAAAGTGGTTGCGGTATTAGGTGCAAAATGGCGAGTGCATTATTTTGCACATTTAAATGACTACAATGTAAGTGCAGGGGATGTAGTTAGCATAAACAGCCAAATTGGCTTACTGGGTGATACCGGTAATGCTGCAGGAAAGCAACCTCATGTGCATTATTCTATATTATCGCTTATGCCTATGCCGTGGCTTTTTACAACACAAAGACAAGGGTGGAAAAAGATGTTTTTTTTAAACCCACATAAAAAGTTAACTACTAACTAACTCAGTTTTATGTATGGATGGGCCTTTACTGATTAGCTGCCAACGTTGTTAACTCACTTGTTTTTGCTGTATTTTTTTGAGAGTGAAAGAAACGCTATTTAAAGCAGATGTTAGACTAAAGTCTATAGGTTAGATTTTCTCACTTATTAGGTTTGTTTTTATCGTTTGTCGGGGGGAGAGGATTTATCTAAAGTTAAGTTGTCGGCAACAAGTACGACTAACCAAACAGGAAGATAATCATGAAACGTACACTTTTAAAAACCATCGCTCTTGGCTCATTATTAACTTGCTCAGCTGCTGCAATGGCTGATCAAAGTGACTACAAATTATTGGTTATTGAAGATTCTGTAACAGCCGCACCAGAGTTTGAACAGCCATTTAATAGCTGTGCACTTAATGTAGAATCTAAAAACTACACAGAAGCTGAAGCCATTTGTACACAAGCAATTGCCTTATTAAAAGAAAGCCGTGGCCCACGTTTAAAAGTACGCGAACTTACATCGTTTGCATTAAGTAACCGTGGCGTAGCCCGCATGATGGCTAAAAAAGACACCGCAGGCCTTTCAGATTTATACGAAGCGTATCAAATCTCTAAAAACTCACTGGTATCTCATAATTTAACGCGTGCTAAAGAAGAGCTTTCTTTATAAGCGAAAATTATTAAAGCCCCAGTTTGGTAGCTACTTAACTGGGGTTTTTTGTATTATAAGTGAAAATATTGGCTATGCTTTTAAATTGTTTATTTGGCAGTAATCTTCACTTTATATGTTAATTAGTTGCGTTCCTTTACCTACCCGTTCTTACGGCCTCATTGTAACCCATTGAATAATAATACTTTAACTCACTCATTAATATTGTTAATTCCACATCATTTTTTTAAAAATATCCAATCGCAATTTTGAACTGTCGATTATATCTAAAAACGGGATTATGCCATTTATAAGCTCTTGTAAAATAAACCTTATTATCATTATAAAGCTTTATGTTTAGGCCTTTTTTATTTAAAGTTGTAAGGATATTTCTGATTCAGTTAGTATTAATGTTTATTTAATCTACTCTTGATTAATTTGAGCAGGTTGTTTTTGCGCGTTAGTTACTATTTCTAATTAAAAAAATTATATAAGTAACAGCGCTTTTAGGGAGCTACGCAATTTTTGCGTAGGTAAAAGGATTTAAAATGAAATTCAAATTCAATAGCGTAGTTGCGACTTTTATTGTTGCAACTATTAGCCTTTCTGTTACCGCCGAAGATATAGAGCTTTACGTAAACCACAATGTAGAAACCGATGAAAAGCCTCGAGTTTTAATTGTATTTGATACATCTGGGAGTATGGGAAGTAAACTTCCTAATAATGGGCCAAGAAAAATTGATGCTGCTAAAGATGCAATGACCGACTTGGTTAATAATAATGAGTCTATTGATTTTGGGCTTATGCGCTTTCAAAATAACTACGGCGGTTATGTTATGGCTGAAATTGGCTCTTCAAGAGCTACGGTTAAAAATCAGATAAAGAGCCTACCTGCTAGTGGCAGTACACCAGTTACTGAAACATTATGGGAAGCTTATTTATACTTAACTGGGCAACAAGTTTTATATGGGTATGAAGAATATTCAGGAGATGAAGATTTTTTAAGTAAGACTGTTACTTATGTAAAAAATTATCATAACAAAAATAAAAAAGTAACTACTCTTACATATATTTCGCCATTCGAAACTGATTTAGATAGCGATGAGCGCTGTGATAATTCTATTAACCTTATTTTAATGACGGATGGCGATCCGCAAAGTGACACTGAAAGTAATAATGAAATATACCATCTTTATAAATCTAAGTTTGGTTCATACCCAGGTACAACAAGTGGGAGTTATTTGGCTGCACTAGCACAAATAATTCATGGAACAAGTGACGTAGAAATTGATTTGTACGATAGCACACCTGAAATTGCCGATACTGGACGAGTATTTACCATAGGTTTTGGCAGTGGAATGAGTCTTAACGGTAAGAATCTACTAGAACAAACAGCTCAAGTAGGTGGTGGAGAATATTTACATGCAAATACTTCTGCGGAGCTTTCAGAGAAATTAAATAGCACCATTTCTAAAATAAGAGAAGTAAACGATACTTTTTCCTCCCCAACTGTTGCCAGTAATAACGTTGATCAAACTCGTAGCCGTGAAGCTATTTACTTTACAATGTTTTACCCAGAAAGCGGTGCACGCTGGAAAGGGAACTTAAAAAAATTAGCTATGTCTGGTTCTTCCATCGTTGATTCTGATGGCAATCAAGCTATAGGTGCTGACGGTTTAATTAAAGAAGAGGCTCGCACGTTTTGGCTACCTTCAGATAAATCGGCGGACGGTAATTTAGTAGCACAAGGTGGAGTGAACTCTTTTCTTTCTACTTTAGATGGACAAGGTCGTAAACTATATATAGATTCAGGCGGTAAAATTGTTGATTTTACCTTCGATAAAGTAAAAGAAACTTTAAATATAGTGTCAGATACTATGGGTGGTTTGATCCCTGGTTCAGATGTGTCGATTTCGCTTAAAGATATTAATTGGGCAAGAGGCATAGACGTTGACGATGAGGATTCAGATGGCTCATATGTTGATCAGCGTTCTGATATTTTTGGAGACCCACTTCATTCTAAGCCGGTATCTATTGATTATGGTGATGGCAACATACGTATTTTAGTGGGCACTAATGCTGGCTTTTTGCACATGTTTAACGATAAAGGTGACAGCATTGAAGAGGAGTGGGCATTTATGCCTGCTGAGCTGTTACAAAACATACCTGCGCTTCGTACAAATCAAGCCAATACTAAAGTGTATGGTATGGATGGGCCTATTAGTGTGTTTTTTAACAATAAAAGTTTAAACAGTGACGGCTTAAATGACGGAGTAGTAGATGCCACTAAAGGTGATGAAGTATGGGCATTTGCTGGTATGCGCCGTGGGGGTAAAAACTATTACGCAATTGATATTAGCTCACCAGATAAGCCAAAACAGTTATGGAGTAAGCCTATTGTAGGCGGCTCGGATGGGTTTGAATACCTAGCTCAAACCTGGTCAAAACCACAAATAGCCTATATTAAAGCGTTTGGAGATGAGCCTTTACTGGTATTTGGTGGCGGATACGATACAAACAAAGACAACGCGATTCGTAGCGAGGATGAATCAGGCACGGGAATTTACATTGTTAAGGCTAAAACTGGCGAAAGAGTATGGGCGTTAACGCCTGATGATAATAATTTCCAAGGTAAGCACAGTATAGCTGCTGATATAGCAACGCTTGACTCAGATTATGATGGTTACATTGACCGTTTATATGCCACCGATACGGGGGGTAATATTTGGCGTGTGGATATGCCAGGCTCTGACAAAAATAGTTTTTCTCATTACAAATTAGCAGAGCTTGGCAGTTCATTAGCAACGCAAGACCGACGCTTTTTTTACAAGCCACTAGTGGCACGTACTATGTTTAGTAAAGTGAGCAAAACGAGCTATGGCGGTGAAGAAATAACCACACGATTAGATACGCCTTACGATGCCATCGTGATAGGCAGTGGTAATCGCTCAAATCCGCTTGCAACCAATGAGCAAGATCATCTTTACATGATTCGCGATGAACAAACCGTAACTAAAACCTTCGATTCACAAAATACGCCAGAGCCCATAGTGCCAAGTGATTTAATGCTTATGAATGACGACCCATTTGGCAATGCACTAGATAATGTAGATGAGTTTGTAGAACTTGAAGCTGATTTAGCAGGCTTTAAAGGGTGGCGATATGAGCTAAGTAATGGTGAAAAATCATTGGCTGCAGCCACCGTGGTAGGAGGCGTAGCTTATTATACATCGTTTACACCTGCACTAGAGTCTGATAAAAATCAGTGCTCTTTAACAGGGGGCGGTGGTGCAATGTATGCTTTTCATTTGCACTATGGCACAAAAGTGTACGACCAACTTAAATTTACTACCAGCTACGATGTACCCGACACCGCTCAGTTGTATTTTGGTGAAGGCGACTCATGTATAGATGCTAATAATAATGGGTTATGTGATGTGCCAACACCTGATGATGGTACCCCTGGTGATGGCTACGAGTACGAAGAAACAATACCTGTGAGCCAAGTAAGCCAGTTTTATTTAATCGGCCCGAGCCTTACTGGGGAAGGCGCAGTAAACCCTATCAAACCGCCTGAAATTAACGGACCAGGGCTAACTGTTGTTGATGGTAAAGTTAAACTTGTAAATGACAGCGACACATTAGGCTTTGGCTTTAAAACGCAGCAAACCTACATATATAAGCGTGAAGAAAACGATTCTTCATCTGATTAGGTTAGCCTTAGCTCAAGAGTCGCAGCGTTTATTATTTACCGCGCATGCCTTTAAAAGGCATGCGCTAACTTTTCTAGCTAATACTAAAGAGCCCAAAGCAAACCTTGCTACGTTAAAGTGTTCTGCTTAAGAAAGCTCAACAATGTAATTTTTGCCTAAAATTTAACGCGCCTCCTACCTAAAATAGATTACCTAACCAAGCGAATTTGTATTAATAAAAGCCCACATTGCTTTTCGCTAGCCAACATTTATCCGCAATTATTGTGTTTAAGTATTATAAAAAAGGGTTTATTGTCCCTATATTGAAAATAGACATACGGGTAATAATTGGTATATGAATTGTTCGTAAATAAACCAATTAATGTGTAAATAAATATTAAATAAGTCACTAAATAGTAAAGCAATATTTGCATAACATGGTTAAAAAAAAGAATTATAAAACTTACCATTTTAAATGGTTGCTAGTGCTTAATTTTGCCGCTATTTTAAGGTTAAGTTGTATTAGATGGAATTAGTATGAGTTTCAAATTGATCTCTTTTTGCTATTGTATTCCCGTACTCTTTTTAAATGGTTGCGATGAGGAAGTGAGTTTATTTAGTAGCAGTAAAACGCCATTAGTGGCTAAAAACGAAAACGCTAATTTACCGGCTACTGCTATTAAGCAAAAGCACCTTGTTGTAGAAGGCCTAATTGAGGGAATTGTACCAAGTCACTGTAAACGTGGTGAAACAGCATATATAAATGCAAAAATGCAAAAGGTTATACGCAACCCAACCGCAAAAGTGACTTATACACTAAAACCCACTGATAATATTTTGTCTGTGTGTGTGGCCAATGATAACTCAGCTATTACTTATCGTTATGGCACTGAGCAAAAAGTTGGCCTTGAGTATACGGCCACTGCGGCGCAGCCATTTGGTAGCTACTATCGTCAAATAGGGAAAGTAGGCGAAAGTATTTTGTTTTTTAACAAAGGCAATTACTATTACTACATTATTAATGCTGGTGGTATGGGCAGTGGTGTTTCAGTGAACGTATATAAAAATAAAACGCTTATTGCGGAGTTTTTCTCTGGTAATGAGGCGTATAACGACTTTGTTATTGCCAGTAATTTAGACTTGCCGAAGTCGTTGGCAATAGAGCTTCAACCACATATAAACACAATGCAATGAATGGATTAAGTAAAGCACATTGTAACATTATTGAACAAGGGCAGTGGTTTTCTAAGCGTGATGCACACTTAAAACAGTTTTTACTAAGCCACGCAAAAACTTTAAGCCTTAGCGCGCACCAATCTCTTTTTTTACGAGGTGATAAACACGACGGTATTTATGCTGTATTAAGTGGTGTGGTGCGTATTAGTGGGGTAAGTAATAATGGTAAAGAAGCTGTTTTAAGCTTTGTTGACGCCTCGCTGTGGTTTGGCGAAGTCACTTTATTTGACCGCGGAATGCGCACTCACGATGTTTATGCGCAAACCGATGTAACACTGTGTTTTATTGGGCAACGCGCACTTGAGCAGCTGTTAAAACAATACCCGCATTATTGGCAAGACTTTGGGTTACTTCTTGCCCAAAAATTGCGAGTTATGTTTACTAGCATGGAAGATCACGCACTATTAAGTGCCGAGCAGCGCGTTGCAAAACGCTTACTTATATTGTGCGCGCATTTAGCGCATAGTAATGGCCATACGTTTACTTTGTCTCAACAACAACTGGCTGATATGACTTACCTTACACGGCAAACCGCCAATCAAATTCTAAAAAAATTAGCAAAGCAGCAACTCATTGAGGTCGGCTATAACAAAGTGACCATTTTAAACCAATCTGCTTTGGAGCTACTTTGTAATCAGTAAATGTCGGCTCCCCGACAGAGTGATATTTTAAAAGCCTGATATAGTGTAAAAAAACACAATAAAAGGCACACACATGAAAACTCTACAGCAACAGCTTGGCACATACGGTTTGTACCATCGCTCTAAACGCAATGTTTTAACTCATTTTTTTGGCATTCCGCTTATTGTATTTGCGGTGCTGTGCTTGTTAGCGCGTATTCAAATCCCCATTGGCAGCCTGCTTATTGATGGCGCGCAGCTTTTTGTTTTTGCAAGCGTGGTGTATTACTTAATGCTGAGCGTGTCGCTTGGCTTAATAATGGGTGTACTGTTTACCTTATTGCTTTTAGCAGCACAGCCAATCGCTGCTATGGCTTTTTGGCCTTGGTTAAGTATTGGTGTGGGCGTGTTTGTATTTGGCTGGGTGCTGCAGTTTATTGGCCATTACTATGAGGGTAAAAAGCCTGCGTTTGTAGATGATTTAATTGGCTTAATTATTGGCCCATTGTATGTAACCGTTGAGTTTTTATTTTTAATGGGTTTTTATAAATCGCTAGAGCATGAAGTTAACGCCATAGCAGGCCCCACCAAGGCATAATGCTAAGCGGCTTAAATATTTAGTTATTTTAGCGTGCTAAATAAAGCGTTAACCACGTTATAAATCATATATCTGTCGTTATAAACGTTTAAAACTTAACACGATTGCTATTAGCAGCGGATAAAATAATAAAGGCAAATAACCCATGCAATACAACAATAAAACCGTGTGGATCACCGGCGCATCATCAGGTATTGGCAAAGAGCTCGCAATACAATTTGCAGCACTGGGTGCCAAGGTTATTTTATCAGCCAGAAGCGTTGATAAACTTAACGAACTAAAACAAAGCTTACATGGCGATGGCCACATTATTGTGCCTCTTGATTTGTCAGCGCCTGAAGCTGTATTGGCTCAAGTTACTGATTTAATTAGTACATTACCTGCTATCGATATTTTAATTAATAACGGTGGGGTATCGCAGCGCAGCTTATTTTTAGAAAACGAATTTAATGTTTACCGCCAATTAATGGAAGTTAACTATTTTGGCCTCATTGCACTTACCAAAGCGGTAGCGCCTACTATGGTTGCTAGGCGCAGAGGCTCAATAGTCTCAATTAGTAGCGTTGCGGGTAAAGTAGGCTCTAAATTTAGAACGGGCTATTCAGGCTCTAAATATGCAGTAGTGGGTTTTATGGATTGCCTGCGTGCAGAGCTTGCAGAGCATAATATTCATTGCTTAACTATTTGCCCCGGCTCTATTAAAACCGCCATTGCACATAATTCGTTAAACGAGCAAGGCATAGCACAAAACAAGCCAGAGCACTCAATAGAAAATGGCATGGATGTAAGCCTAGCTGCTAAAAAAATGATCCTCGCAATTTATAATCAAAAAGACGAAGTGATTGTTGGCAAAGGCCTAAGTGGCTGGGCACCGACCATTAAACGGTTTTTTCCTCGCGTATTTAATCGATTAACCGCTAAAACAAACTATCGGTAGCATCGGACGATTTAGAGATATAAAATGCTGTAAATTCAATCAATTTAGACAAGGATTCTAAATGAAGTATTTATGGCTTGGCCTGTTTTTTATTGTATTAACTTGGTCCGGAATTAACCCAAAAGATCAGTTTACTTGGCTGCTTGAAGTTATCCCCGCAATAATTGGTTTAGTGCTTATGGCAAGCAGCTATAAGCATTTTAAACTCACCCCCATTTTATATGGCTTTATATTAGCGCATTGTATTGTGCTAATGGTTGGCGGGCATTACACCTACGCCGAAGTCCCTTGGTTTGATAACTTATTTGGCAGTGAGCGTAACAACTACGATAAAGTAGGGCACTTTTTTCAAGGGTTTGTGCCTGCATTATTAGCGCGTGAAATATTACTACGTAAAAACGTAGTAAATGGTAAAGGCTGGCTAAATGTGTTTGTTGTATCGATATGTTTAGCGTTTAGTGCTTTTTACGAACTAATAGAGTGGTGGGTTGCAGTGTTAAGCGGTGAAAACTCAGAAGCATTTTTAGGTACGCAAGGGTACGTATGGGATACTCAATCTGATATGGGAATTGCCTTATTTGGCGCTATTTGCTCGATATTGCTGCTTTCAAAAGTACATGATAAACAGTTAAAAAATGTTAAAGATTATTAATTCAAATTTTATGATTAAAAGACAATAAATTATGACTGTAAATACCCACAATTTCACGATAAGCACAGATAAAAGCAAGCTTAAGTTTAACGTTATTTATAACTTTATTGCTAATAGTTATTGGGCTAAAGGAATACCTAAAAGCGTGATGCAAAAAGCGATTGATAACTCAATGTGTTTTGGTGTTTACAGCGCTGATAACGAGCAAGTTGGTTTTGCCCGCGTAGTAACCGACAACGCCACTTTTGCCTATTTGGCTGATGTATTTGTTACCCCAGATTTGCGAGGTAATGGTCTGAGCAAGTTACTTATTAAAACGATAGTAGAGCACCCTGAGCTGCAAGGGCTCAGGCGCTTTTTATTAGCCACTTCTGATGCCCATGGCCTGTATGCGCAATACGGGTTTAAACCGATAGACAACCCAGCATTGCTAATGCAAATAAATCCTGCAAATGTGTATGAGGGAAATAATAGTGAGACCTAATAAATGGGGCGAAGAGTTTAAGAAGTTTTCTATGTGCCTAATTTACCAAGACTATATTGTTCTATACTACCAGTGGAAAAACAAATACCAACATAAAGCCAAACAGTACTCGCTACAATTTGCCAAGTATCTAAACCTGAGGACGTTACAAATGTAGGAACAGCAATTAATCCCCGCAATAAGCAGATCATTGCAATGGTAATTAAAGCTGATTTGAGCAGAGGAACTTTGCGAATTAAACCAACTGCTGAAAAAGCAAAAATAGTACAAGCAAACATTAAGCTTGCAACGATTATTGTGCCAATTGGAGCAAGTAAAGTTCCTTGAATCGAAGAGTCGATTATTTGTTGAGGTGCCCGAGCAAATGCAAACCAACTAGGACCGCCAAAAATACAGAGTAGGTGCCAGATCGCAGAAGCGGAAGCTATAACACCTGCACTAATTAATAATTTGGATTGGATATTAAGACTCAATGCTAACTCCTTTTTGCACTGGCTTGTTAGGTGCTTTTTGGTGTAAGAAGCACAAAATCATGCTTAC
>CERR01003795.1_pt1 | contig 19178 bp, 18 predicted proteins | sample 530841 | NCBI WGS metagenome assembly CERR01 (sample SAMEA2621021, study PRJEB7988) | marine metagenome | biome: marine biome (ENVO:00000447); feature: surface water layer (ENVO:00002042); material: "saline water (ENVO:00002010), including plankton (ENVO:xxxxxxxx)" | depth 5 m | reverse complement strand
TGGAGATTCCATAGCTTCTGTTGATGTAGTGGCTATGAGCAGTGTGACTGCACTGGGATTCTTTGGTCGCGCCTGGTCTAATATCAAATTACTTACCCATCAATTTTTGATGGAAGAGTAAGCAAATTAAATGTGGGTATTTCTTAATGGCCGAATATTAAGAGAAGATAAAGCCAGAATATCTCCGTTGGATAGAGGGTTTACTTTTGCTGATGGAGTATATGAAGTAATTCCTTCATATAACAACAAACGGTTTCTTTTTGAAGAGCATTTAACAAGACTTAAAAAGTCACTTAATAAATTATTTATTCCTTGTCCCCAAGTTTTGGATGAACTTAATTCTATATTGTCTGAACTTCATAAAAAAAATGGTTTTAAGAATCAATTTTTTTACATTCAAATAACTAGAGGAGTCCAAGATATACGGTCCCATGAAGCTGAGTCAGAAATTCTCCCTACAGTTTTCATCACTTCTCAAAATTTAGACTTAAACCCTTATAGAAACAATCCAGATAAAAAAGGCTTAAGCGTAAGATTAGAAGAAGATATTAGATGGGCTAGATGTGACATAAAGACTACTGGATTAACAGGTAATATTTTATCTTCTCATGATCCTTCAAAAAGTAAGGTGGATGAGATTATATTTCATAAGAATGGAATAATTAATGAAGGGTCAAAATCCAATGTATTTATTTTGATCGAAAATTCTATTTTAACGCCTTCTCTAGATCAAAATATTCTTCCAGGTATAACAAGGGACTTTATTATAGAAAAGTTAAGAGGAACAGATTTGGAAGTGCTTGAGACGGAGGTTAGTTTAGATCAATTCAGAAGTGCTGAAGAAATTTGGTTAACCAGCTCTACGAAAGAAATACAACCAGTTCAGTATTTAGACGACTTTGAACTTCCTAGAAAAAATTCGCAAGATTATCTATGGCTTGAAGTTCTTAACTACTTTAATCATTAGAAATTTAAAGCAAGTTCACGTATAGAATGCCATGGATTTTTCTCAGAAAGGCCTTTGATTGCAGTATCAATCTCTGCAATATCTTTAAGAGATTTTTTTATTTTGGCTCTAGATGTCTTCTGAGCTCTTTTTGATAGTTGATCTAAATAATGCCTTGGCCCCCATATGCTTTTTGACGAACCTTCCTCAATGACTTTATATAAATTATAAATTTCTTTTGATAAGGCCCAAAGAATTAACGGAGGCTGAGTTCCTTCAGATTTTAGAACTTCTATAATCTTTATTGTTCTTTTTTTATCTCCAGAAATAAAAGCATTTGATAAATCGAAAATTCCATAAGTTGATGCATTTGATATTGATTTTTCCATCATTTGTAAATCAATTCTTTTTAAAGGAAATAATAATGCGAGCTTCATTAGTTCTTGAGTGGTGGCCAGTAGATTTCCTTCAGTCTTTTCAGAAAGCAGATTTATCGCATCTTTATCTATTTCTAAATTTAAATCTAAAGCTCTCTTTTCGATCCATTTTGGCATTGAAGATAGATTAATTGGTATTTCTACTACAGAAGTCCCTTTGTCTTCTAAGGACTTGGCCCAAGCACTTGATTGGGCTTTCCTTTCAAGTTTCTCTGCCGAAAAAATTAAAAGTTTATTTTCATCTGGTTGCGAACAATATTCTTTAATGGCTTTTGATCCTTTGTTACCAGGACCAGTTCCTATCATCTTTACCTCGATAATTTTTTTTGCACCAAATAAGTCAAAATTTTCATTACTTGTTTCTAGAAAAGACCAATCAGTATCTTTTGAAACGATGAATGTCTGTTTTTCTTCAAACCCTTCTGCCTTAGCCAATTTAATAACATGATCGCTTAACTCAGTTATCTGAATAGATTCATCTGCAAAGAATGAGTAAATACTATCAATTTTTTTTTCAGTTTCCTGAAAGAACCTATCCCTATTTAATTTCATTATTTTGACTTGCCAAAAAGAATTCCATATTTTTAAGAGCTCTTTTTACAAAGTTTTCTGATGTAATCTCTACTTCTTTCTCAAAAGCTAAAAGGTTAGATTGATTGAAATCTATATATCTAGAGTCACTAAATTCATTATTTATTTGATCTAAATCATCTGTTGTTGCTTCATATTTGATTAGATAATCAAGTCTGACTTGAGTAGTCCTTGCACCCAATCCGATGGATCCAACGTAACGCTCTATTTTATGATCGGTAATCTTCAATACCAGGTCCGGCTCGATACTTATTTTTTGAAGATTATTATTCATGAGTTTAAGTTGGCGTTCTAATTCTTTATTAAGCTCAGAGTCTTTTGATATCAATTCTATAGTCTGGTTAGAGAGTATTTTTGATTGTGATCTCAATTCATAGCCACACCCATTTAAAAAAATAAAGAATACACTTATTAATATTAGGTCCTTGATGCTTAAGATTCTGCTCATACAACTATATTGAGTATTTTGCCAGGTATATAAATTACCTTTCTGATTTCTTTCCCCTCTGTATATTTAATGATCTTTTTATCATCTAATGCCAATATCCTTACTTCTTCCTCTGAAGTTTCATGGCTAATCTCAATTTCAGACCTTAATTTCCCGTTTACTTGGACGGCTATTTTTAATTTATTATCTTGAAGCAATTCATCATCTGTTTCAGGCCAACACTTATCTAAGATTAATTCGTCAGGATAAAGTTTCCACCATAAATGTTGACTTATATGAGGCGTAATGGGGGAAAGCATGAGCAAAATAGATTCTATGGCTTCATGTGCAGCTTCTCTGCATTCAACGCCTGATTCTGTTTCTAGAAATTCTTTCGGTATCTCATTAGATAGTTCCATGATGGAAGCAATGGCAGTATTAAAACTATGTCTTCTTTCGTAATCGTCTTTTACTTTCGCTAAAGTTTTATGCGTTTTTGATCTAAGATTCCTTATAGTCTCATTAGATGAATTAAATAACTTTTGGCTTGGGATCCCAGCTTCTATATGTTTATTAACCAATTTCCATATTCTGTTAATGAATCGATTAGCTCCTTGAACGCCTTGATCAGACCATTCTAAAGATTGCTCAGGAGGGGCTGCAAACATGACGAAAAGTCTCACAGTATCCGCGCCATATTTCTCTATAAGACCCTGAGGGTCAACGGTATTACCCTTAGATTTTGACATTTTAGAGCCATCTTTTAATACCATGCCCTGGCATAATAAATTTCTGAATGGTTCGTCGCCTTCTATTAAATCAAGATCTCTCATGCACCTATAGAAGAATCTCGAATATAGCAAATGTAAAACCGCATGCTCAATACCACCTATATATTGATCAACCGGTAACCAATATTTAGCTCTCTCATCTAGCATAGAATCTTTACTGTCAAAGCTCGCAAATCTTGCGTAATACCACGAAGACTCAAAAAAGGTATCAAAAGTATCTGTTTCTCGCTCAAAACTTCTACCATCTTGTTTTACATTTAGAAAGTCATCCATATCTTTTAGAGGCGAACTCACTCCCTGGAATTTAACTTTGGTAGGCAATTTAACAGGGAGTTCTTTTGCTGCAAGAGAAGTATCGCCATCTTTCAATACAGGTATAGGGGCACCCCAATACCTTTGCCTAGAAACCCCCCAATCTCTTAGCCTAAAGTTAGTCTCTCTACTTCCGCAATCTAATTCAATAGCTTTTTTCTCAATTTCCTTAAAAGCTTCGTCAAAGTTTAGGTCATTAAATTCACCAGAATTAATTAGAATACCTTTTTCTAAAATGGCCTCTTCTACTAATTCATTGTCATCAAAGCTATTTATTACTTGGAGTATTGGAAGTTTATATTTTTTAGCAAACTCAAAATCTCTTGCATCGTGAGCGGGAACAGCCATAAGAGCTCCTGATCCATAATCACTTAGAACAAAGTTTCCTATCCAGATAGGTATTTCTTCGCCAGTGAATGGATGTATTGCATTCAGTCCCGTGTAGATACCTTCTTTTTCTTGCTTTGCAAAGTCAGCTTCTGATTGCTTAACTTTATTTTGCTCATCTATAAATATTTTTATTTGATTATCTTTTTCGGAAAGTTCTTCGCTTATATTATGAGATGTAGAGATGGCAATAAACGAAACACCCATAATCGTATCTGGTCTTGTTGTAAAAACACTTATACTTTCTTGATGATCTTTCACTTCGAAAGTGAAATTCATTCCTTCAGATTTTCCAATCCAGTTTTTTTGTTGAACTTTTACTTGTTCAGGCCAGCCATTTAATTGATCTGTCCCTTCAAGGAGCTCTTCAGCATAATTAGTTATTCTAAGGAACCACTGTTTAAGTCTTTTCTTCTCAACCACAGCGCCAGAACGCCAACCTTTTCCATCTATAACTTGTTCATTAGCCAGAACTGTTTGGTCAACTGGATCCCAATTAACTTCTGCTTCTTCCTGATAAGCCATTCCTTTGTCTAACATTTGTAAAAAGAACCATTGCTCCCATTTGTAATAATCCTCTTCTGAAGTAGCAAATTCTCTTTTCCAGTCATAAGCAAATCCCAGGCGGGTAAGTTGAGATTTCATACTCTCTATGTTTTCTAATGTCCAGTCAGAAGGTTGCACCTTATTGTTTATTGCAGCATTTTCAGCTGGAAGGCCAAATGCATCCCATCCCATCGGTTGTAAAACATTTTTGCCGAGCATTCTTTGGAATCTACTAATAGCATCTCCAATAGTGTAATTCCTTACGTGACCCATATGGATAGAGCCACTAGGATAAGGAAACATACTTAAGCAGAAAAACTTTTCTTTATTTGGATCTTCAGTAACAGAGAAAGTCTCATTATCAGCCCAATATTTTTGGACTGCTTCTTCAATGTCCCCAGGTTCATAGAGAAAATCTTCTTCGGGCATTTTTATTTGTCCTTATTAAGATTTTCGAGATAATTGATATTAAAGGTTCCGTTTATGAAGTTAGGATCATTTATTAGTTTTCTATGCATATCTAAGTTCGTATCAATACCTAGTACATACATTTCCTCAAGTGCTCTTTCTAATCTTGCTCTAGCATCTTCCCTGTCATTAGCCCTGCAAATTACTTTTGCTATCAAAGAGTCATAGTAGGGAGGTACTACATAATCTTTGTATAAATGGGAATCCATTCTGACACCAATTCCACCAGGGGCATGGTACTCTAAGATTTTACCTGGGGAAGGTAAGAAAGTTTCTGAATTTTCTGCATTGATCCTGCATTCAATCGCGTGTCCTTTCATCACAATGTCTTCCTGTTTAATTTTTAACTCTTCGTCTCTTGCTATTCTTAGTTGCAGTTTGACGAGATCAAGACCTGTTACGCTTTCTGTAACAGGGTGTTCTACTTGTATTCTTGTATTCATTTCTATGAAATAGAAATTATCATTTTCATAAAGGAACTCAAAAGTACCCGCACTAACATAATTTAATTGGCGACAGGCTTCTATACATTGAGCATAGATCTCCTGCCTTTTTTCTTCTTTGATGCCCATTGCAGGAGCTTCTTCTATTACTTTCTGATGCCTTCTCTGCAGGGAACAGTCTCTGTCTCCAAGATGAAGAATATTGCCATGTCTATCAGCTAATACTTGAACTTCAATGTGCCTGGGGCTCTCAAGAAATTTTTCAAGATAAACGGTAGAATCGCCAAAAGCCGCAGCAGATTCTTGCTGGGTAAGTTCAATTGCATTATCTAGTTCTTCAGGAGAATAGACAATTTTCATACCCCTGCCTCCGCCTCCTGAAGCTGCCTTTATTATTACTGGATATCCTATTTCTTCTGCTTCTTTATGGACATTCTCACCAACGGGACCAGAAGAACCCGGTACTATGGGAAGGCCTGATTTCAAAGCAAATTCTTTAGCAGAAACTTTGTTTCCCATCATTCTAATAACAGAACCAGAAGGGCCTACAAAATCAAAACCACTTTTCTCTACTTTTTCTGCAAAATCAGGATTTTCAGAGAGAAATCCATAACCGGGATGTACACCGTCTGCACCTGATAATTCCATGGCACTTATTATTGCAGGTATGTTGAGGTAGCTTTGACTGGAGTCTGCCGGACCGATACAAATCGACTCATCTGCCATTTTTACATGCATTAAATCTTTGTCAGCTTCTGAATAAGCGGCAACGGTGGGAATTTTTAATTCCTTTGCTGCTCTTAATATACGCAAGGCTATTTCGCCTCTATTGGCGATTAGGAGTTTATTTATCATTATTTGGAAATTTCAAAAAGAGATTGACCGTACTCAACAGGTTCTGAGTTTTCTGCATTTACAGAAAGTACAGTTCCTGAAAATTCCGATTTTATTTCGTTCATCATTTTCATTGCTTCAACGATACAAACTACATCGCCTTCAGATATAACATCTCCTACTGATATGAATGGTTTAGCTCCTGGGGATGCAGATGCATAAAATGTTCCAACCATAGGCGAATTGATTGAATTAGTGTCAACTTCTTCTTTGGACGTTATTTCTTCAGCATACTCTTCAGGAGGGCTGACTTGAGGTACAACAATAGATTGGGGTTGATAGTTTTGTTGAGAGCCATGACTTTTGACTAACCTCACAGATTCTTCACCCTCTTGTATCTCAATTTCTTCAAGATTTGAGTTTTCTAGCATCTCTATTAGTTTTTTTACTTTTCTTATATCCATTTCCCCCCCTTAATTAAATTTTTTGTGAGCTGATTTTAATGCCAATTCATAACCATCAATTCCTAAACCTGATATCACACCTTCCGCTACATCTGATAAGTAAGATTTCTGTCTAAAATCTTCCCTGGCATATATATTCGAGATATGTATCTCTATAAAAGGTATCCCTACACCTGATAAAGCATCTCTAAGAGCTATGCTGCTGTGCGTGAGAGCTCCTGGATTAATAATAATACAATTCACATCTTGATTTTTTGCTGAATGAACAAGATCAACTAATTCATGCTCTGCATTGCTTTGATGGCACAGAAGTTCAAAACTATTTTCTTTAGCAATCTTCTGAAGTCTATCTTCTATGTCCTCTAAAGTTTCTGATCCATAGATTTCTGGTTCTCGTGATCCCAAAAGGTTTAAATTAGGGCCATTTAAGAGCATATATCTAGTCATTCGAGTATATTTTGATGATTTTCGACGATTTTAATTGAATTTTAGTTAAAAAGGTATATGTATTTTTATAAAATACTTAGGCTTTTAACATCTACAACCTTGTTGATTATCGGGTAGCAGAAACCTTTCTCATTGCACCCTTGGTAAGAAACATTCAGTTTTGTGTTTTCGTTTTTCAACTTTATTTCTTGGCTCACAGAATTAAAATAAACAACTACCTCACCAAAATAAATATCATTAATCTGGTTAGGATTACCAGTAATTTTTATTGACTCTATACTTTCTGTTTCAGAATAGATATTAAATTTATCTTTATACAGAAAGCAGTTTTCTTTCATGTCCCATCTAAGTATGATGCGATTCTCTGAATGCTTATTAACACTTAATTTGAAGGCCTCATCGGCAGGAAGAATTTCATCTTGAGTTAGTTGATCCAAAGGAGAGCTTGATAAAAGACTTATGGAAGAAAATAAACTAAAGAAAATAATGAATAATGCATTGAGGTATGTCTTTTTAAGTTTCTTCATTTTCTTTTTAACGAATTGTTCAGAGTCTCAATCCACCGAAGTTATTATAAAGGATCCACATCTCTATGTGCCTCTTGAAGGCTCTACCATGACAAGTGGATACCTTAGTATTAAAAACATCTCTGGTAAAGCTATTGAAATTAATGGTATCGATTGTTTACAAATAAGAGCTGAAATTCATGAAACTACAATGAATGCTCAGGGTACAATGAAAATGAAGAAAGTAGATTCTTTCCTTTTAAAATCAGGCACCAGTTCTATTTTTGTACCTGGGGGTAAGCATGTAATGTTCTGGGGTTTGAATAATTATGACAATGAATACCTTAAATGTAATTTTATAGTCACAGACGGAGATCCAATAGAAATTAATTTTCTGGTACAAGAACGTGGATAACATACTTGAAATAAAAAATTTAGTTATAGATTTTGAGTCTAAAGATTCAACTTTTAGAGCTGTAGATGATATTTCTTTGAAAATTGAAAAAGGAAAAACTCTCTCTCTTGTAGGTGAATCTGGATCCGGTAAATCTGTTACAGCTTTGTCTGTTCTGCAACTCTTACCGACTGGTACTGTCAGATATTCGGATAATTCATCCATTCAATTTGAAAAAAAAGAAATTATAAATTCTTCAAAGAGTTATTTATCCTCATTAAGAGGCAATAGAATCTCAATGATATTCCAAGAGCCGATGACTTCTCTGAATCCTTATCAGAAGGTAGGTTTTCAGATTGATGAAACTCTCATAATTCATAGGAAATTAAATAAAAAAGAAGCAAGAACTAGGACTTTAGATCTATTAAGAAAGGTAAAAATTCCTGAACCAGAAAAAAAAGTAGATTCTTATCCTCATCAGTTGTCAGGAGGGCAAAGGCAAAGAATCATGATTGCAATGGCGTTGGCTAATGAGCCGGAACTCCTCATAGCCGATGAACCAACAACAGCTTTAGATGTAACAGTTGAAAAGACTTTACTTGAACTATTGTCTGACCTCCAAAAAGAATTTGGTATGTCTATCTTATTTATTACACATGATCTAAATATCGTTAAGAAATTCTCTGATGAGGTTTGTGTTATGAAAAACGGTAAGATAGTTGAATCGGGGCAAGTGCAAAAACTCTTCGATAATCCGCAACATCCGTACACCATCAAGCTACTGAATTCTATACCTGGTAAAAAAGACTTAATGAACCTCAAAAAAAATATTCTACTAGAGGCAAGTGAGGTTGATATAAATTACCCAATATCAAAAAATTTATTTGGCAAAACCATTGAATTTCTAAATGCTGTAAAAAAAGTAAGTATTAATATTTACAGCGGTTCAACTACTGGTTTGGTTGGAGAATCAGGATCCGGTAAATCCTCACTAGCTAGAGCGCTTCTAGGTATTGAAAAATCCAATGGAAAAATTATTTTTGATAATAAAAACATTAGTGAACTCAGTCAAAATGAAACAAGAAGTTTCAAAAAAGATTTTCAAATTGTTTTTCAAGATCCTTTCGGATCTTTATCTCCAAGGATGACCATAGGAGAAATTGTAGGTGAAGGATTGAAAGTCCATGCTCCATCTTTATCCAAGTCTGAAAGGAAAGAAAAGATAGTCAAGGCGCTTGAAGATGTAGAGCTTGAGTCTTCATCATTTTCAAGATTCCCGCATGAGCTCTCTGGAGGTCAAAGACAAAGGGTTGCTATTGCAAGGGCAATAATATTAGAACCCAAGCTTATTTTATTAGATGAACCTACTTCGGCTCTAGATGTTTCTATACAAATGCAAATACTTCACCTCCTTAAAGATTTGCAATCGAGGCTTGGACTTTCTTATCTTTGTATAAGTCATGATCTAAAGGTTATACGATTCTTGTCAGATTATGTATATGTTATGAAGGATGGAATTATTGTTGAAGATGGAATCTCCGAGGATCTATTTGAGTCACCAAAGCATATTTACACACAGGAGCTCCTGGAAGCTTCAATAGTGTGAGTTATAGAATAATAAGTTTCTAATTTATAATTTAAATATGTCAAAAGATAAAAGAAAGTACTCTTCAGAAATTGTGGATGGAGTAGAGCAGGCCCCTTCAAGGGCTATGCTTCGAGCTGTAGGATTTGAATCTGAAGACTTCAATAAACCTCAAGTGGGTATAGCTTCTACATGGAGTATGGTGACACCTTGCAACATGCACATAGATAAACTTGCCGAATCTGCAGCAATTGGAGCAGATTCATCAGGTTCTAAAGCGGTAATTTTTAATACAATTACAGTATCGGATGGCATATCTATGGGAACAAAAGGGATGAGATACTCTCTTGTCTCTAGAGAGGTAATAGCAGATTCCATAGAAACTGTAACTGGAGGACAAGGCTTCGATGGACTCATCACGATAGGTGGATGTGATAAAAATATGCCAGCTTGCGTTATGGCTATGGCAAGACTTAATAGACCTTCAATTTTCGTCTACGGAGGTAGTATAAAGCCTGGTAATAATAGGACAGATGTCGTTTCAGTTTTTGAAGCTGTAGGAAAACATTCTGAGGGAGCAATCTCAGATATAGAACTTTTAGATATTGAATCCTCAGCAATACCCGGACCGGGTTCGTGTGGAGGAATGTATACCGCCAATACAATGGCTTCCGCAATAGAGGCATTAGGGATGAGTTTGCCAAATAGTTCTGCTCAAGAAGCAGTGTCTAGAAGTAAACTAGATGATTCAGAAAGTGCAGGAAGAGCAATAATGCACTTAATAGATCAAGATATTAAACCACGAGATATCATGACAAAGGCGGCCTTTGAAAATGCAATAGCAGTCGTTATTGCTCTAGGTGGTTCTACGAATGCAGTTCTGCATCTTCTTGCAATAGCTCATGAGGCAAAGGTTGATATTAATCTTGATGATTTCGAAAGAATTGGAAAGAGAACTCCTGTTTTAGCTGATCTTAGACCTAGTGGTAACTTCTTGATGTCTGAGCTCATTGAAATAGGTGGAATTGTGCCGTTAATGAAGATTATGCTAGAAAAAGATTTAATCGATGGACAGCAATTAACTGTTACTGGTAAAACTATAGAAGAAAACCTCTCAGGGTTTGATCCGTATCCAGATGGACAAAAAATAATTACGGAAGTAGAAAAGCCAATTAAGGCAGATAGTCATTTAAGAATTTTATATGGAAATCTTGCTCCTAAAGGTGCTGTTGCAAAGATTTCTGGAAAAGAAGGTCTAAGGTTTGAAGGAAAAGCAAAAGTTTATAATTCTGAAGAAGAAGCTATGGAAGGCATACTATCTAATCAAATAGTTGAAGGAGATGTTCTTATTATTCGTTATGAAGGACCGAGAGGTGCTCCTGGAATGAGAGAAATGTTGAGCCCTACCTCTGCAATTATGGGAAAAGGCTTAGGAGATAAGGTAGCCTTTTTAACTGACGGAAGATTCTCAGGTGGTACCCACGGTTTTGTAGTTGGTCACATAACTCCCGAAGCTTTTGATGGTGGTCCAATAGCATTTATTCAAAATGGTGACCATGTATCTATTGATGCAGAATCAAACCAAATAAATCTTGATGTAACAGAAGAAGAAATGAAGAAAAGAAAAGAGTCTTGGATCTGTCCCGTAGGAGATGAAGAAGGTGGAGTACTAGATAAGTATCGAGCATTAGTTACCTCAGCTTCTGAAGGTGCTGTTACTACAAAAAAATAATTATTAAGAATCTTGAAAATTTCTAGATTAGGCTTAATAATGAAGTAACCAAATGAATCTTTTCTTATCCCAATTTATTATCTCTAAGGAGGAACTATGAATGTTGTCACATTAACAGACGACAATTTTGAAGCTGAAGTCAATGCATCGGAGAAACCTGTACTGGTTGACTACTGGGCAACTTGGTGTGGGCCTTGCAAGATGGTTGGCCCAATAGTTGAAGAAATTGCTATTGAGCTCTCAGATAAAATTAAAGTTGGAAAGCTTGATGTAGATGCTAATCAAACTTCTGCTGCTCAGCAAAATGTAATGAGCATACCTACCTTAGCAATATTTAAGGGAGGAGAATTAGTAGCGCAACAAGTCGGAGCTCTAAGCAAGACACAATTAACTGAATTTATAGAATCTAACCTTTAGAAAAAACTAGACTCCGCAATATTTCAGGGTTACTATAAATCAACCAAAGTTTCTTTGGTTTACCCCTTTTTTCACGCATCAAACTTTATATGCAATTAACAGAATTAAAAAAAATGCCAGTAGAACAGCTTATTGAGCTGGGCGAAGAGTGTGGGATAGAAAATGCGTCCCGTGCCAAAAGACAAGATATAGTATTTGGAATATTAAAGAGTAAGGCCAAAAGTGGCGAAGATATCGAAGGCGAGGGCGTTCTAGAGATTCTTCAGGATGGTTTTGGGTTTTTAAGGTCACCTGATTCCTCATACTTAGCTGGACCTGATGATATATATGTATCACCAAGCCAGATAAGAAGATTCGGACTAAGAACTGGAGATACGATAAAAGGAAAAATAAGGTCTCCCAAAGATGGAGAAAGGTACTTTGCAATTCTAAAGATAGAAGAAATTAATTTTGAACAACCAGATAAAACTAAAAATAAACCCTCCTTCGAAAACCTTACTCCCTTATTTCCAGACGAAAGAATGCTTTTTGAGCTAGGAACCGGAAGTACAGAAGACTTGTCTTCTAGGGTGATAGACCTTACAGCTCCCACAGGTAAAGGTCAGAGATCTTTAATTGTTTCTCCTCCAAAAGCAGGAAAAACTTTACTTCTTCAAAGTATTGCACATTCCATTGAAAGGAATAATCCTGAATGCAAAATAATGGTATTACTGGTAGACGAAAGGCCCGAAGAAGTAACTGAGATGAAGAGATCTGTGAAAGGTGAGGTTATTGCTAGCACATTTGATGAAGCTCCAACTAGACATGTACAAGTTGCAGAGATGGCTATAAATAAAGCAAGAAGACTTGTAGAACATAAGCATGATGTTGTTATCCTATTAGATTCAATTACCCGTTTAGCCAGGGCATACAACTCAACTCAGGCAGCTTCAGGAAAAATTCTTACTGGCGGAGTCGATGCTAATGCTCTTCAGAAACCAAAACGTTTTTTTGGTGCGGCCAGGAATATTGAAGGCGGAGGAAGTCTTTCTATTATTGCAACAGCTCTAATTGATACCGGATCTAGGATGGATGAAGTTATTTTTGAGGAATTTAAAGGTACCGGAAATTCTGAGATCAATTTAGATAGAAAGATAGCTGAGAAGAGAGTTTTCCCTGCAATAAATGTTAGGAAGACAGGTACCAGAAGAGAGGATTTATTAACTTCAGATCTTGAATTAAGAAATATTACTGTACTAAGAAAGCTTTTAAATGAGATGGATGATACGGCTGCTATGGAATGGGTTTTGGATAAGCTTAAAGACTATAAAACTAATGCAGAGTTTTTTGAGTCCATGAAAAGAAAATAACTAATCAGTTTTTTTGTTTTTTCTTTTTTTACTACCGGTATAAAAAAATATTCTATTCAATAAACCTACTATCAACACCATTATTAAGGTAGAAAGCATAATCAAAGCTATTACTATCTCTGAATTCAGCTGAAGCTTCTTTTCAAACAAAATAATATCTATTGGAATAAATAGGTTCATAGTGTCATTACTTAGCATAACCACAAGCATGCACATAAAAATTAGTATTAAAAAAAGTCTAGCTTGCATAAAGATAATATTTTGCTTCTCCACTTTTCGATTCTTTTAGTTTTGAAAAGCCAGTAGCAATAGATTCAACGTCTAAATCTTTCTCACACTCAATATATAAACAACCACACTCATTGAGAAGCTTGTATTTTATAATTATATCAAGAGCTTTTTTTACCAAACCTTCATTGAATGGAGGATCTAAAAATATCAAATCATAACTTTCATTCATAGATTCAAAGTTTAATGACATTGCATTAGCATTGATTATCTTAACTTGTGATTTGATATTTAATTTTTTTGCTAAAGCATCCATAGATTCACATAATCCTTTTTGCTTTTCTATAAAAGTAATGTGAGTTGCACCTCTCGAGAGTGCCTCAAAACCCAATGATCCGGTACCAGAAAACATATCAAGGCATTTTGTTTCATTTAAGTCATTAAATAGCCAATTAAAAAGTGTTTCTTTAGTTTTACTTTCAGTTGGCCTTAAGATCTTCGTTGGCTTAAAGGGAAGCCTTGTACCTTTAAATTTACCTCCAATAATTCTAGTAGTAACTTGTCTTTTAGCCATATCGACAATATTATGCACTCAGAAGCCACTAGCAACTAATTTGCCTTGTGGTTTTTTAATGGAAAATTCAGATCTAAAGAAAAATTTTATTCAAGCCATGCGAGGCATAGCTTCGACTGTATCTGTTATATCGGCAAAGACAGACGACATTAGGCATGCAATGACCGCAATATCTGTAGTTTCATTGTCTGTGGAACCCCCTTCAATGTTGGTTTGCGTCAATAAAGACGCATCAATCCATACGATCCTTTCTGAAGGTTCTCTATTTTGTATTAATATTCTTTCTGATAAGCAAGAAAGTCTTTCTAAGGTTTGCAGTGAAAGTGACGAAGGAGAATCAAGATTCCAAGACTCCTCCTGGGAGGAGGAAAACGGATATATTTTTCATAGCAACTCTTTATCAAATATATTTTGTGAATGCACAAATACAATCGACCATAATACGCATACAATTTTTATTGCCGAAGTTAAGCGCACTATAAATAATGTATCTGAAGGTCCTCTGGTTTATATGTCCGGTAAATATTTAAAATAATATGAAATATCTTTTTATAACATTACTTTTATTTTCTTCTTCCATTTTTTCTTCTGACTCAAAAGTTTATTTTGTTAATATTAAAGACGGGGATAAGGTTCAATCCCCCTTTCTTATCCAATTTGGATTATCCGGGAAGGGAGTTGCTCCTGCCGGCGTAGATAGAAAAAACACAGGACATCATCATTTGCTGATAAATGTTGATTCAATTGACTTCAATATTTCTATACCTGCTTCCGACAATCATATCCATTTCGGAGGAGGCCAGACTGAAACCGTCCTTGATCTTTTGCCAGGTGAATACACCTTACAGCTACTTCTAGGGGACATGTATCATGTACCGCATGACCCACCCGTCTTGTCTAACAAGATTTCCTTAATAGTTACAGATTGAATGAAAATAAATTTCTTAGCTATATTGGTAGCATTCTTTGCTTTGATTTCAAGTTTTGTTTCTTCTGCTATAAGAATTGATGGAATTTTGAATGAAGATGAGTGGATTTCAGCTCAAAGGATAACTGATTTCTATGAAGTGTATCCATATTCTTTAAGAGATGTAGAGGATTTAAAAACCGAAATATTGATTTTTGAAGATGAGAAGGGAATCTATTTTGGTTTTAAAAATTATCAACCCTCAGAAACGATACGGGTAAAAAATCACCTGCGTGATGATGAGAGATCTATAACCGATAAAAATGGGGTAGCTATAGATTTTGATGGAGATGGAATTAATGCTTACCAATTTTTTGTTTCTTCTAGTGGCTCGATTGGAGATGCAACAGTTAGAAATGAAGTAGAAAGGAATTGGGATTGGGATGCTGACTGGGACTCAGCTACCAATATAGAAGATGACGTCTGGTATTCCGAATTTTTTATTCCATGGTCAGTAGTTTCTATGAAAACTGTTTCTGGAGATAAACGAACCATTAAACTTGCTTTTTATAGAATGCTAATGGGACTTGGACGAGGTTTTTCTTCCATTAAAGGAAGTCCATACCAAAGTGTTTTTCTTTCAGTATTTGATGAATTCAAAGTTAAAAATTTTGATGCTTCCGAAATAGATTATTTTCCTTACATAACTCTTAATCAAGATATGACAGACTCTGATTTCCTTACAAAAGGGGGTGCGGAAATTTTCTGGAAAATTGACTCTAGTAAACAACTAAATATGACCTTGAACCCTGACTTTGGTCAGATTGAAAGTGACGAAGTAGTAGTTAATTTTTCATCAGTTGAAACTTTTTACTCTGATAAAAGACCATTTTTTTCCGAAAATCATAGTTTATTTGATGTAAAAGGTATGACTTTTAGGGTTCTCAATACCCGCAGAATTGGAGGAAGACCGGACTATGATTGCTCTCGGTATTTAGAGGAGAGCTATTGTAGCGAAAATAAGATTGGAGCAAATGATATAGATTATGCTTTTCGTTATACACAAAAGGGTGAGGTAGACTTTGGTTTTCTAGGAGCTTCAGAAAGGGATGAACGATTCAGTAAAGGCAGAGACTTTTATGCACTAAGAGTTAATACTAAAAAAGGTGGACTGAGTTATGGATACCTAGGCACATACGTCAAGAAACCCGTTTTCGGTGATGATGCTTTAGTCAATTCTTTTGATTTTGAGTACAGACCTTCTAGCATACTGCGTTACACCGGTAACTTTCTTCATTCTGATCTTGATTCAGGCCAAGGATATGGATTAAGAACTGGTTTTGGCTACGATCCCAATAAGAATTTTTCTACAGGAGCTTCAATATATTATCTTGATAAAAAACTCGATATAAATGACGCAGGTTATCTGGGTTTCAATAACCGGGCGATGATAATGGGCAGAACACAATTCAAGAATACTGCTTTCGAAGATAGCTCTATCTTTAGGTCTCGAACATATGAAATTGGCTATGGATATAAGGCTAATGCAAATTTTCTAAAACAAGCTGCTAATTTTGCTTTTAAAGTCGAGAGTATTTTTGCCAATACTTCTGACATGAGATCAGAGGTATTTTATAGATCTAGTGGAAGAGATCACAGAATAACTAGAAACTCTAAATTAGCTCCTTATATAAATATGCCTGAAGGTTATGGAGGCGATATAGAATTTAATGGTCCGAGGAACCCTCTATATTTTTATAGTGTGAAGATTAAAAGAGAAAAGGGGAGTGAGCACTCTCCTCAATTAGGATGGAATAATTCGCTTAGAGGAATGATCAAATACATGCCAACTGATTTTTTATCTTTTAGTTTTTTTCATAAACACGAAAAGGAAGATAATTGGCTCAATTGGTTAGACGAAAATCTTCTAGCCACCTTTAATAAAAAACAAAGGACCTCTGTAGTAGGAATGGAGTGGTTTTCAGGGACAAAACATGAACTTCGCATCAAAGGTCAGCTGGTTGCATTTACAGGAAGAAATCCAGTTCCTTATCTTGGAGATATTAATGGAAACCTTAAAGAGACAGATATCATTATTCCAGGAATAACTATTAGTGAGCTTGCTTTCCAGGTTAGATATAGATATGAAATTCTCCCATTGGCATATCTTTATGTTGTCTATTCAAAAGGCGGGAGAATTTCGTCAGATGATGAAGAAGATAGTTTGTCGGAGCTGTATAAAAGACCCTGGGATGATCCAGCTGATGAAAACTTTACTGTAAAACTAAGATATAGATTTTAATAGTCCAAAAATATAGAATACCGCGCCTCAAGGGGATTTATATTGCATAGGAAGCTCATTCTTTTTTATACAGTACTGTTAGTACTTTTCACCTCTCATATCCAATCGCTAGATCTTGTTATAGACGGGAAGATCATTGAAAGCGAATGGTCCGATGCTAGAGAAATAACAAAATATTATGAAAGTCTTCCATTTACTCTTAATGATGCCTCTGGGTCTCAAAAGGTTCTTGTACTTGAAGACGAAAAGGGCATTTATCTCGGCTTTATAAATAAACAACCTAATGATTCTATAAGGACTCAAAAACATCAGAGAGATGATGAAATGGCAAATGCGGACATGGTTGGGGTCTCTATTGACTTTGATGGTGATGGTCTGTTGTCTTATGGGTTCTCTATTTCGGCTGGCGGCTCTATTCTTGATAATGTTGTTAGGAACGAAAATGAGGTTAATTACGACTGGGATTCTGACTGGGGTTATGGAGTAAGCATAGAAGGGGATGTTTGGTATGCAGAAATGTTTATACCTTGGAGTGTGGCCCCGATGAAAGCACAGATTGGTGATAAAAGAAGAGTAAAACTTTCTTTTTATAGGTGGCTAAGAGGCGAATTTAAAGTTTATACAACCATTAAAGGGAATCCTCGTACCGAGAAGTTCATTTCTATATTCAATGATTATGAATTCAATAATTACAGTGTTTCAAAGATAGACTATTTTCCTTATATAAATTTATCAGAAGATAGAGTACTTGATGAAGACGATACTAAAGTTGGAGCTGAGATATTTTGGAAAATAGATGCTGGAAAACAACTCAATATTGCATTGAATCCTGATTTTGGACAAGTTGAAAGTGATGAGTTGGTGGTAAATTTTGACTCAAGTGAAACTTATTACTCTGATAAGAGGCCGTTTTTTTCTGAGAATCATTCTTTATTTGACGTAAAAGGTTTTAGGTTTTTTTATGTCATCAATACAAGGAGAATTGGCGCTGCACCAGATTATGATTGTTCAGTCTACACCCAAAATTTAAGAGATTTATGCAAGTCATCTCAAGTTGGAATTTCGGATATAGACTATGCTGTTCGTTATACCCAACAGAATGAATTATTAGACTTTGGATTCCTTGGAGCCTCAGAAGCTGATGAAGAATTTAGTCAAGGAAGAGACTTTTATTCGTTGAGATTACGTAAGGCTGAAAAAAAACTTTCTGTTGGATATTTAGGCACTTTTACGAAACGACCGGTCCTTGATAGAGAAGCTAATGTGAATTCCGTTGATGTTATTTATAGACCAAAGGACACAATGCGCTTCGATGCTATTTTTATTAATTCTAAAATTGATGATCCTCTGGTTGATAAAGATTCAGGTAATGCTTTTAGATTCAGGTTTACTTCGTCTCCTACAAAACAAAGATATCATGATTTGGGCATATTTTACTTTGACGAAAACCTAGATATAACAGATATGGGATATCAAATTGAAAAGGACTGGCTTTTCGCTGGTTCTCAAAACGGACTTAAATTTACAGATTACGATGAAAATTCAATATTCCAATCAAATCAAGTGGAGTTAGGTTTAGGACTCGAGGCAAATGGAGATTTAGACAAATCTTCTAATTTCACTTACCTAACCTATAAGAGTTATTTTAGAAATACTGCATTTGTAGAATTTACAAATTTTTATAGGACTTCATCAAAAGACTTTTGGGTTACAAGAAAAGACCCCACAGCACCATTTATCAGAAGACCAGAAAATTATGGAACAAATATTCAATTTAGTGGCCCTTCCAGAAACTTTTTTAATTATTTCGTTGAATTTAAAAGAGAGAAAGGAAGTCAATGGAGGTCAGCTACAGGCTTTGCTACTTCATATGCTGCAAAACTGAGCTTTGCGCCAAGAGATAACCTTAATTTTTCTGTCTATCATCAGAATTTGAAAGAAGACCAATGGTTGAACTGGCTTCAAGATAATTTATTAGGTATTTATTCTAGAAAACAAAGAACAACAGTGGCAGACCTTAACTGGTTCGGTGGGGATAAGCATGAATTAAGAATAAAGGCACAAATGGTTGCATTCACGGCAAGAGATCCT
>CERR01114194.1_pt1 | contig 19242 bp, 17 predicted proteins | sample 530841 | NCBI WGS metagenome assembly CERR01 (sample SAMEA2621021, study PRJEB7988) | marine metagenome | biome: marine biome (ENVO:00000447); feature: surface water layer (ENVO:00002042); material: "saline water (ENVO:00002010), including plankton (ENVO:xxxxxxxx)" | depth 5 m | reverse complement strand
TATTGTCACCCCACGTAATTCCAGATCTTGAAGGTTTATTTTGGTCTGATAAACTTGTAGACAAACAAAAAATAAAAGATGGAACAAAAATGAAATTTTCTGGAACCGATGCATACGTAGCCACTGACGATTTGAAAATTGCGGTGAATGCTTCAATAACTCTAGAGCGCCCACTGCTGGTAAAGGGCGAACCTGGAACAGGCAAAACTGAGCTTGCTAAGCAGATTGCACAATCTCTAAATCTCAATATCATTGAGTGGAACATAAAATCGACCACCAAAGCTCAACAAGGTTTGTATGAATACGATGCAGTAACTAGATTACGTGACAGCCAGCTTGGAGACAAACGTGTTAAAGACGTCAAAAATTATATAAAAAAAGGAAAGCTCTGGGAAGCTTTTGAAGCACAAGAAAAGGTAGTTCTGTTAATAGACGAAATTGACAAAGCCGACATAGAATTTCCAAATGACTTATTACAAGAAATAGATAAAATGGAATTTCATGTTTACGAAACTAATGAAGTTATAAAGGCAGAAAATCGGCCAATTGTCATAATAACATCTAACAATGAAAAAGAACTTCCAGATGCATTTTTAAGACGATGTTTTTTCCACTACATCCGGTTTCCTGAGGATGATGTCATGCGAAAGATTATTGATGTTCACTTTCCAAAAATAAAATCCCAATTAGTCACACAAGCTTTAACACAATTCTACGAAATAAGAGAAACGCCAGGATTAAAGAAAAAGCCCTCTACTTCAGAAGTCTTGGACTGGCTAAAACTTTTACTGGCTGAAGATTTAAGCCCTGAAGATCTCAAACGTGATGGTAAGGATTCCTTACCAAAATTACATGGAGCATTATTAAAAAATGAACAAGACGTACACATGTTTGAACGTCTTGCATTCTTGGCAAGAGGGCAACGATAGAATTTGCTTAGGCTATATTAATAAAGGTAAGACACATTGCTCATTATTTCGTTAGCAATTTTTGGAATGTTATTCGGTGCATACACTGCCAAAAAAAAAGGTGGTAATGCATCAGATATAATACAGTATGCTGTAGTTTTTTTGATAATTGGTTTAATTGTTGGGATTTTTTCTACAATAGCCATAGAGTGGTTATGAAAAAAAATGTTTATCCCATTTTTTGAAAATCTACGGGCAGCAAAAATACCAGTATCACTGCGAGAATACCTAAGTTTTTTAGAAGCAACCAAAGTAGGATTAGTATTATACGACATCGAAGGGTTTTACTTCCTCGCGCGGACGTCAATGGTCAAGGATGAAAGAAACTTAGACAAATTTGATCAAGTTTTCTCAACCACCTTCAAGGGATTAGAGAGTATTTCAATAGAGGACGTTGTTGAGGCCATGAACCTTCCAGAGGACTGGTTAAATAAAATGGCAGAAAAACACCTTACTAAAGAAGAGATGGCAGAAATTGATGCTTTGGGAGGATTTGAAAAATTGATGGAGACCTTAAAAGAAAGATTAAAGGAACAACAAGCCAGGCATCAAGGTGGAAATAAATGGATAGGAACAGCAGGCACATCACCATTCGGAGCATACGGATACAATCCTGAAGGGGTCCGAATTGGACAAAAAGAAAGTCGACATGGAAGAGCAGTAAAGGTTTGGGACAAAAGAGATTTTAAGAATTTAGATGATAATATAGAACTTGGAACACGTAATATAAAGGTAGCACTAAAAAGAGTTCGAAAATGGGCTAGAGATGGAGCTCCGGACGAATTAGATTTAAATAATACCATCCGGTCGACAGCTGAAAATGGTTATTTAGACGTGAAAATGCGGCCTGAGCGCAGGAACGCTGTTAAAGTTTTATTATTCTTAGATGTTGGAGGATCCATGGATCCTCATATTAAAACAGTAGAAGAACTTTTTTCAGCAGCAAAAAGTGAATTTAAGCATATGGAATACTTTTATTTTCACAATTGCCTTTATGAAGGCGTCTGGAAAGATAATAAAAGACGTTGGACAGAACAAACACCTACCCATGAAATTTTACGAACCTACGGGAACGATTATAAATGTATATTTGTAGGAGATGCATCTATGTCCCCTTATGAAGTTGCCTATCCAGGAGGTGCTTCCGAACATTGGAATGCCGAAGCTGGAGATGTCTGGTTAAAACGAGCTATTGATCAATGGCCTGCAAGTATTTGGATTAACCCGTTATCAAAAAAATACTGGCAATACACTCATTCTGTCGGAATGATACAAGAGGTTTTCATGCAAAGAATGTATCCAATGACATTAAAAGGTATTGAAGAAGGTATGAAGGAACTCGGGAAATAGTATTCCTAAAACAGTATCTTGTTAATTAAACATAGTTCGTTAGTATTAACGCAATTTTGAGCAAAAATAATTATGTCTAACGCACCACGTATCAATATTAATTTAAATGATTTTGTTAAGGATCCGTATCCTTGTCTAAAAGAAATGCAAAAACATAATCCTATATGTTATGTGCCAGAACTTGACGCAACACTACTTACTAAAAGAGATGATATATTTATAAACGAAAAAAAAACTGAGATATTCTCTTCTTTGCAACCAGATGGGTTGATGACCCAATTGATGGGTGAAAATATGATGCGAAAAGATGGTCAAGAACACTTAACTGAGCGTAAAGCTATTTTCCCATCAATTTCTCCAAAAACTGTAAAAAATTTTTGGAAAGAAAAATTTAGTAAAAATGCAACTAATTTACTTGAAGCATTAAGAGGAAATAAAAAAGCAAATTTAATGACCGAAATAGCCATGCCAACTTCAGCTTATATGTTAAAGGTGATAACTGGCTTAACAAATATGAGTGAAGAAGAGATGGACAGAACAAGCCAAGGCATGATCGATGGCTGTTCAAATTATATTGGCGATCCTCTGGTAACTGAAAATTGCAACAATTGCACTGAGTCGATCGATAACCATATAACAGATAGAATAAATAGAGGCTTAGAAGACAACGACTTATCATTATTAGCTGTTCAATTAAGAGCTGGTTTATCTATTTCTCAAACAAGAGCTAATATAAAACTGGCTATTTCTGGTGGTCAGAACGAACCACGGGATGCTATCTCTGGTGCTATAGCTACTATTTTAAAACACCCCAAACAATTGGAAATGGTTTTAAATGAGCAATGCACTTGGATGCAAGTCTTTGAAGAATATTTGAGATGGATGTCTCCAATTGGAATGTCTCCCCGAAGAATTGCTAAAAAATATTTATATTCAAATACTACTTTTGATGTTGATGATCGCATATTTTTTATGTTTGGAGCCGCAAATCGGGACCCCACCATATTCTCTGATCCTGACAGATTTGATATCACTAGAGACTGTTCAAAATCAATAGCGTTTGGCGCTGGACCCCATTTTTGTGCAGGCGCTTGGGCATCTAAAGCATTAATAACAGAGGTAGTTTTACCTTTGGTTTTTGAAATGTTACCAAATCTGAGACTTGATCCAAAATGCTCCATAGAATATGCAGGATGGGCTTTCAGAGGTCCTTTAGCAGTTAATGTCCTCTGGGACTAAATATAAAATAGTCATTTTTGAAAGTTTGGAATATTCCAATGTTGAAATTCGCTCCAATTCTAATCGCTTTAATTTATGGCTATACAATGTACCGTTTTTCAGCATGGAGAACAAAATCTAACTTAGATCAAAATTCAAGACTACTCGATGATAAACCATTAAGATATCTAACGGATAAAATGGCAAAATCATTGGATTTATCTGAAATCAAAGTAAATGTGTATGAAACTGACGCCATAAATGGTCTAGCTGCGCCTGATGGGCGTATTTTTATTACCAGAGGTTTTCTTAATAAATATAAAACCAACGAGGTAACTGCCGAAGAATTAGCGAGTGTAATTGCACACGAGCTTGGTCATGTGGCGCTTGGCCATTCACGAAAAAGAATGATTGATTTTTCTGGACAAAACGCAATGCGGGTAGCTTTAATGATGATATTAAATAGATTTTTGCCAGGATTTGGTGCAATTATAGCAAACTTCCTAACGACACTACTGGCTGCGAAACTTTCAAGAAAAGATGAATATGAGGCGGATGCCTACGCCAGCGCTTTGCTGACAAAATCAAATATTGGTGTAAAGGGACAAAAAGATTTACTGAGTAAATTAGATAAGATTTCAAACTCTGCAGGGGCAATGCCAGTATGGTTACTGAGTCATCCTAAAGCGAAAGAACGAATTAATGCGATAGAGACATTAGAAAAAAAGTGGTCGAAATAATTAAGAATTAACTCAGTATTTTCGATAGTTTTGGCAGTTGCGCTTTTTTCAACAAGCTTTTAAGTTTTAGAGGTTCCCTTAAGGTTCCGTTTAACTTTTCAAGCTCTTGATTGCATATTTCCAAAACCAAATCTGGTTTGTTACTGTATATGCTCGTAATAAATTGATCTGGCGTAATACTAAATAAGTTATGATTATTTAAGATTTTATTTGGAAAATCCTTTTTATTAAAAGTTATTATTCCTTCTGACGCTGTTTGAATCGCAAGTGCAAGAACATGAATATCGTTGAAATCTGGTAACCAGTATTCCTCTGTTTCAAAATTTTTTAAAGGCTGCATAGAATTTGGAAATCGCAAATTAACTTGCATTATTTCTATTTTAGCAGACTCTTGGCTGATGTATCCCTGCTTGCTACTTGAACATAACCATTCATCTAGAATTTTTTCAGACCAAACTGCCTGATATTCATCTACCATAGCTAAATTTAACAAAATATTGCGAACTATGGTCGGGTATAGAACACATGTATCAAGTACAAACACTAGTTCAACAGTCTAAAAAAAATAGATTTTAAATAACCGAACTGCTCTAACTGAGAATTTATTGGATGATCAGGACCTGCTCCCCCCAAAGAGATAATTTGTGCTTGTCGGCCAGCTCTTGTGATCCCTCTAACACAAGCATTTCTAAATTTACTTAAATCTACAGCATGGCTACAAGAACATAAGACTAGATACCCGTTCGGCTTCACTAATCTAGAGGAATGCAATGCAACTCTTTCGTATGCCCTTAAACCAGTATTTAATGTCTTTTTAGAAGGTGAAAATGCTGGTGGATCACAAACCACCATATCAAAATATTGATTAGACTGAAAAAACACCTTCATTGCATCAAAAGCATCTGAGTTAACAGTTTCAAATTGTTCAATGACCCCAGATTCTTCCGCTCCTTTAACCGCTAAACTTAATGCTGTCGCAGAACTATCCACCGCAAAAACCTTCCTTGCTCCAGAAACTAAAGCGGCTAAACCAAAACCGCCTACATGTGAAAATACATCTAAGACGTCTTTGCCTTTACTAAGTTTTGCAGCTAATCCATGATTAACCCTTTGGTCAAAGAAAATGCCAGTTTTCTGACCACGTAAAACATCAGCAAAATAGACTGCTTCATTCATTTCCACTTTTATCGGCTCGGTTACTGCTCCCTGAATAACAGTCAGTCCTTCATTTAGACCCTCTAATTTCCTTGATCTACTCATGCAGTTAAGGACAATATTTGAAACACCAAATTCCATTATACTTTCAGTTATTTTTTCTTTATTAAGTTCAGCCCAAGCGGAATTTGGCTGAAGGACCGCCGTATCACCAAAACGGTCGACAATGACTCCAGGTAAATTATCAACTTCACCATGCACAAGCCTATAAAACGACTCTTTGAATAAATTTTTTCTCAAATCTAATGCCAATTTTAATTGTTTTCTTATCCAAGCGTTGTCAATTACTGCTTCGTGATTAACATCTAACAAACGTGCGGCTATCTTAGAATTTGGATTGAACGCAAACACCCCGAGTTTTCCGAGATTACTATCTTGGATTTTAACTATCTCGCCTGCTTTTATATTTTTTGTTCTTCTATCAAATACAATCTCATCAAGATAATACCAAGGAAACCCTTTTCTTCGAAGATTAGTTTTTGTCTTTTTCAGCTTTACGGTTTGGTACAAAGAAACACTGCTCATTTAACTTCCTCAAAAACTTAACAACCAAATTTATAAAAAGACCACCAATGAAATAGTAGCTATTAAATTAGCCTATATACCTTGGAAGACTATTTGGTGCAGATGCTACCTTTAACCAATTGAATATGAATTCTGTGACTGATCTAAAGCAAATTAATTCTACTTCAGTATTCTTAACCATCCAAAATGCAACCGGTAATTGCCCTAATCTGGACCGTCTAGCATCGTCTATCTTTATTGTTTCCATATTGACGGGAGTACCCTTAGACAAGACCTCCCGAACACCTTTCCCCTTTAAATTAAAAATTGCTCTCGCATCAGACACATTAGCCAATAGGTAATGCTCCCCTTTTAGATTTTTTTCCAATAGTTCCATGTATTCTTCAACCTTTTTGAAATCTACCAAAATCAAAAGTTCATCAGGAGCCATCCATGAAATCTGAACACCATCTTTTCTTGAAATCGTCCTAACTTTTGGCATTGGCAATCCTAAAGCTTTAATAACACCTGCGTTAATAGGGCTTCTATCTAAGTCACCTTTCAACGTTATCATCCCCTTTGGCTTAGACAACTCTACTGTGATCTCACCTTTGTAAAAAAAAGTCTCAACATTATCATTATAATCAGACATTCTGATTTTTTCCTTCTTTGTCAAAAAATACAGGATCACAAATAGCTGCTTTTGTGACGCTCCCATCTAAGTTTGGAAAATCAAGAATTTCGTTCATACGCTCAGGACCATTTTCGACCAAAGCCAATGCAATTGATCTTTCCAATGTTGGGGAAAAATAACTCGACGTAACACGGCCAATCATATTCTTGTGACCGTAACTATTGCTTTCACCATCTACTGCATAACAGCCATCTGGTAACACTACTGACGGATCAACCGTCTTCAGCCCCACTAATTTCCATCTATTTTCTGATTTCATGAAAGATCTCATCTGAGCTCGCTTACCAATAAAATCTTCTTTCTTTTTTGAAATAGCCCAATCCAAACCTAAATCTTGTGGAATTACGGTACCATCTGTTTCATCACCAATCATAATAAAACCTTTTTCAGCGCGCATCACATGTAAAGCTTCAGTGCCATAAGGCATAACCTCAAATTCTTCACCTGAAATCAGAGCTAAGTCCCAGAACTCTTGAGCTTTCAGTGCTGGCACAGCAATTTCATAAGAAAGCTCACCTGAGAAAGAAATTCTGAATATTCTGACACTTATTCCCGCTATAAAACCTTCGCTGAAACACATAAATGGCAAACCTTCTGGACTTAAATCCAAACCTTCTACACCCATTTTTTCTATAAGTTGCCTAGCTTTTGGCCCTACTATGGCAATCTGAGAGAATTGCTCTGTTAAGTTCAACGTATGAACCTTCCAGTTCCACCATTCTGTCTGTAACCACTCTTCCATATGAGCATGTATTCTATCAGAGCCCCCAGAAGTTGTATGACATAGAAATGAATCATCAGATAATCTTGCAACGACCCCATCATCTGATAAAAACCCGTTTTCGCTGCACATCAAACCATAGCGGCATTTGCCAACTTTCAAGTTTGACATCATATTGGTATAAATCATATCCAAGAATCGAGCGGCATCTGGCCCTTTAACCAATATTTTACCCAAGGTTGAAGCATCTAAAATACCACAATTTGTTCTGGTATTTACTATTTCTCTTTCAACCGCTTCCTTTATACTTTCACCATTACGCTGGAAACAAAAAGGCCTTCGCCAATCAGCTACCGGTTCCCAAACACCTCCATTGGCATCAATCCAATTATGTAGTGATGTTTTTCTAATCGGTTTGAATAACTCGTGTCGTGCCTCCCCTCCAATTGCACCAAGAGAAATTGGTTGGAAAGGTGGTCGGAAGGTGGTTGTCCCAACATCTGGTATTGGAACGTTAAGGCTATTAGATAAGACAGCCAAGCCGTTTATATTTGATAATTTTCCTTGATCTGTGGCCATACCCAAAGTGGTATATCTTTTGGTATGCTCTACGCTCTCAAAACCTTCTTGTGCAGCCAACTCGACATCAGACACCTTCACGTCGTTTTGAAAATCTAGCCATGTCTTTGATTTTAATTTTCTAGTTGCACCTTGTGGCATAAACCAAACAGGGAGAATTTCACTTTCATCCTCCGAAGTTGCTTTTTCCATAGGTATTTTGGGCACCTTACCGGTCAGAGCTTTTATTATTTCCTTACTTTTTGTGTAACCATCTGACAAAACATCGCGTGACATTAAAAAGCCATTTGCCGTTCCCGCAACTGTTAACATTCCTTCACCGTTTGCCCCCAAAGGAGCTGATGTCAGTTCAGGTTTAAACATATAATTCTTTTTATCCCACTCTAGCTTACCACCGCAGTGGGACCAAAGATGTACAACAGGAGACCAACCACCTGACATTGCAACACAATCACACGCCACAGTCTCTAAGATCTCTCCACTACCTGCATGTGAACAAATTTCAACACCTTCAACTCGTTTAGATCCTGTCACTGTTGAAACTGCTTTTCCTGTCAATATTTTAATGCCTAATGATTGAACTTGCTTAGATAAACTTCCCGAAACACTCGATCGAGCATCTATAATACATGGCACTTCCAAACCGGCATTCTTCATGAGAATTGCAGTCCTGTAAGCGTCATCATTATTTGTTACAATTACTGTACGATCTCCACACGAAACTCCAAAATTTACTAAATAATCCCGAACTGCCGATGCAAGCATTACTCCGGGCAAGTCATTTCCTGCAAAGGCTAAAGGTCGCTCTATTGCACCTGTTGCTACAATTGTTTGCTTGGCGCGAACTCGCCATAACCTTTGTCGTAATTCCGTTTTTTTATTAGAGCCGTCAGTAAGTGTTTCGTGTAAGAGAACATATCCATGATCATACACTCCCGCCGCCATCATATTTAATCTTAGATTAACATTTTTTTCATTAGATAAGCTCCTAACCTGTTGGGAAATCCAATCTGATCCCGAACCATTTTCAATATTGATGTCATCGACGATAGCCCTACCACCCCAATACTCATTTTGCTCAACGATCAAAACTTTTAAACCACTTTTAACAGCAGAACTAGCTGCTGCTAAACCTGCAATACCACCACCAATTATCAATAAATCAACATGCGCATAAAAATACTCGTATGTATCACAATCTTTTTCTTTTGGCGCATTTCCAAGCCCGGCCGCTTTTCGGATAATTGGTTCAAACAAATATTTCCAGGCGAATCTTGGATGAATAAATGTCTTATAATAAAACCCAGCAGGGAAAAACTTTGAAAAAGTTGAGTTTATTGCCCCAAGGTCAAATTCCAAAGTTGGCCAATGATTTTGACTTTTAACTCTCATACCATCGAACAATTTAGTAGTCGTTGCTCTTTGATTTGGCTCTAATTTTGAACCAGATCCAGTTTCCATTAATGCGTTTGGCTCCTCAGAACCAGAGGCTACGATTCCACGAGGCCTGTGGTATTTGAATGAACGTCCAACCATGACTTGACCGTTAGCTAAAAGGGCTGAAGCTAAAGTGTCTCCTTCGAAACCTTTCAGTCTTCTCCCATTAAAAATAAATTCTTTAGACAAGCTTCTATCTATAAGCTTTCCACCGGCCGAAAGGCGTGAACTCATTTACCCTCTCCCCATTCAGGTCGCTTCTTCTTAATCATAGAAATCAGTTTCTTTGGTGGTTTTGAAGTTTGGGCTGGATAGGTTCCAAATATTTCCATGGTCATTGAACATCTCGCAGCGTGAAACCATTTACCACAACCATATGTATGGTGCCATCTTTCAAAAGTGACCCCTTTCTCGTTTTTTCTCATAAATAGATAATTTTCAAACTCGCTGTCTGAAGAGCTTGGACCAAACCTTTCTAAATGTGCTTCGCCACCTGCCGTAAGTTCGGTCTCTTCTGCTTCAACTCCGCAATAAGGGCATAAAATAACTAACATTTACCTATCCTAAACTATTCAAATCTATCAATGAGCCACTCCCGCAGCCACACTTTCATCAACAAACCGACCTTCCCTAAAACGATCCAAACTAAATGCAGAAGCTAGCTGGCTAGGACTACCATTCGCCATAGTTTCCGCCATTGCCCAACCTGAGCCTGGTATTGCTTTGAAACCTCCTGTGCCCCAACCACAATTTATAAAACAGCCTTCCAATGGTGTTTTAGAAATAATTGGAGATCTATCACCTGTTACATCAACAATCCCACCCCATTGACGCAGCATCTTCAGTCGCGATATGATAGGGAATGTTTCTATCAAAGCCCGCACTGTCTCTTCTATATGATGGAAGCTCCCTCGTTGGGTGTAATTATTAAATCCATCAGTGCCACCACCAATGACCATTTCACCCTTGTCTGATTGACTCATATATCCATGAACGGTGTTGGCCATCACGACCACATCCATACAAGGTTTCACCGGCTCTGAAACCAAAGCTTGCAAAGACACACTCTCAATCGGAAGTCTAAAGCCCGCTTTTTCAGCCAAAATACTTGAATTTCCTGCAACAATAATCCCCAAATTATGTGTTTTTATCACCCCTTTTGTAGTTTCGACTCCAACCACTTTTCCATTTGTTTTAAGAACATCAGTTACCTCACATTTTTGGATGATATCCATCCCCATATCTGAGCATGCGCGCGCATAACCCCAAGCAACCGCATCGTGACGGGCCGTACCACCGCGTGGTTGCCATAATGCACCAAGAACTGGAAATCTTGGGCCCGATATCTCAATTATTGGACACAGTTTTTTTACTGTCTTTGGATCAATAAATTCGGTTTCTACACCTTGTAGATTGTTGGCATGCGCAGTTCTCCTATAACCTCGAATTTCATGCTCAGTTTGTGCGAGCATCATTACCCCTCGAGGTGAAAACATAACATTGTAATTCAATTCTTGAGAAAGTGTTTCATAGAGTGAGCGAGCCTTTTCATAGATTGCTGCAGAAGAGTCTTGCAAATAATTAGATCTTATAATCGTAGTATTACGACCAGTATTGCCGCCTCCTAGCCAACCCTTTTCTATTATCGCAACATTTTTTATACCGTGGTTTTTACCCAAATAATATGCAGTTGCTAAGCCATGACCACCAGCACCAATTATGACAGCATCATACTGTTTTTTTGGCTCGGGAGACCGCCATGCCCTCTCCCATCCAGCATTATATCTCAAAGCCTCCCTTACTATTGTGGCTACTGAATATTTTCTCATAATTTCTATTTTCCTATTTTAACTAAGTTCGATATAGAGGTTTAAGAGCTAATTGAAGGACTTAATGCGCCCTAATTCTGAAATTTCCAATAGGTAAATCGGCTTGTTAAGACTAATTTACGACAAAATTTGAATTTATACTTTGACTACTTTTTAATCTAGACATATCGGACTAACAAATAATTCAAAAACATGCAAGATTACCAAAGGTATTGGAGTCAAAAATAAATGCTTGAAACGCTATCATTTCTAATATTTTCCGTTGGTTTTATTCTTATTTTTTGCGGAATCCTTTTTTTCTATTTAATGAAAAAGGAAAAAAAAACTGACATAAGGCAATTAGAACTTGAGATCTACAAACAACAACTTGAAGAAGTTTCTAAAGATCACCAAGGGGGTATGCTTTCTGTTTCAGAAGAAGCGATGGCAAAAAAAGAAATCAAGAAAAGAATCCTAATAAGTGACAAAGGTCCTAAAATAAATTTCTATCACGCATCGAGAAATGCAAATATTATCTTAACAATTTTTATGTTAACTTTTTTTGTTGTTTCGTGTTCTCTTATTTATTCAATCCTTGGATCGTATGGTCAAACTGATCAACCGATGAAGACGAGATTATATGAAATAAATGAGCTCAAAAAAAATAGACTTTCTCAAAAAGAAGCTGAACAAGAAATCAGCAGCAAAGAAGAAAAATTAGAATATGATAAAACCTACCTTGATCTAATTCAAAAGCTTCGGGAGGCTGTCAAGCAAAATGATTACGACATAATTGGCTTGCGACTATTAGTGAAATACGAAATTAGCATTGAACAATTTGTAGATGCTCATATTGCACAAAAGAAGCTATTAGAACAATTAGGAGATAAAGCCACATCAGAAGACTATACCGATTATGCCCAAGTATTAATTAACGCTGCAAAGGGATATATTTCCCCAGAGGCGGAACTTAGTTTAAAAAGAGCACTTAAATTAGACCAAAATAACCGAAGAGCCCGATATTTCTTAGGATTGTTTATGTCACAAATAAAGAGGCCTGATTTAGCACTAAATATTTGGAATAAAATGCTAACCGACTTAAAAATTGACGATATATGGTCATCAAGAATTAGGGTTAGAATCGTCGACGTAGAAAGGCTAGCTGGCCTTAGAAATGATTGATTGAGATTAAAAAAAGTTAAAGATATATTTATGTGAAAGACTTATTATATGATTGTACAGAGAATATGAGTATTTTTTTATCGTTTGAGGATTTCTGTAAAAATATTTCCAATAATAAAGCATTAATTGGAATAGATTTAGGTGAAAAAACTATAGGGATTGCGGTCAGTGATAAATTATTGTCTATCGCCAGCCCACTCAAAACTCTTAAACGAAAAAAATTTAAAGAGAATTCTTTTGAGCTATTAGAATTAATAAATTTAAGAGAAATTGAAGGTTTAGTTCTCGGTTTACCAATAAATATGGATGGTAGTGAAGGGCCACGATGCCAATCAACTCGGGCATTTGCCTACAATCTTAGTAAACTAACTGATTTATCAATAACCTTTTGGGATGAAAGACTTTCCACTGTTGCAGCTGAAAGAATCTTATTAGAGGCTGATACATCAAGACGAAGACGCCGTGAAGTAATTGACCACGTTGCTGCAGGTTATATTTTACAAGGGGCTTTGGACAGGATTAAGAATTTTAAGGCTAGACAATGATAGACGAAATCTGGAAACGCAGAGAAATTGATAGTCCTTGTATCAAGCTTTGTGTTTTACATTCAAAAGAAAGAATATGTGTTGGTTGTTACAGAACGGCCGAAGAGATCAAAAACTGGACTAGGTATTCAGCTGAGCAAAGAACTGATATAAGAGCTGAATTAATAAATCGAGGCAAAACTCTCACGAAAAGACGGGGTGGCAGACATAGGCACAGGAAAACTAAATAATGCCTTCAAGGTCTAGTCAACCAACTCGAGGGCTCCAAATCCATATCTGGCCTAAAATAGACGATCACCCGACCCTCTTTTGAAGACCTAGCTCGGCCATCCCAGGGCGCAACACCATGAAGTGCCATGCGATGAACTATATAAGACTCTCCGGGAGTTGCGTGAATTTCAACTCTTTTACAAGTATCAAAGATTTCATTTCTTGCATTATGATAAACCTTTGTAAAATCATAGTCTTTCCAGTCTTGTGGATCAATTTTACAAAATTCTTTTTTAAAATAATATTTCATAATTTTATGGCTTCCCTCCCATACAACTAATGGTGAGGCTTTTCTACTGAAAGTAGTTACTGGAATGCCTAGTATAAAAGCATGCTGTTCTCGCAACATTCGAATTCTATTCTTACCAACTGGGTGTAAACCATCAACATGTGCGGCATCTTTTTTTAATCGATAATAAAACGATGACTTACTTTCATTTATTCCAGGCTTAGGATATCCAGGGTAACATACAGATATCTGCGCCGGATCCCAAACTATTTGCTTTACTCCTAACATATTTAAAGCCCATCGAGAGGAAGCAAAATCTAATTTCACCCCGCCTTTTACCGATCCATGAATATCATTTGGCAAAGCTCTTACTCCTGCAAACCAAGTTCCTTGACATCTCAACCACTCATTTTGGTTCTCTTTATCGTGGATTGCATTAAAAGTCGGTTTCGCAATTGACTTCAGCCAATGATCCAACTTTGGATCAAACGAAAACTTGATCCAACCATTTTCATTATAATAATCCATTAATTCCAAATTGCTTTTCTCAATATATTCAAAGCCATAACTAAAACAAAAATACCAAAAATTCTTTTGAGTGGTTTTGGGTCCATCGAGTGGGCGATCTTTACACCAATTGGTGTTGTTAGAAATGTCATAAAAACAATTACCGAAAATGCTAGCAGATTTATTGAACCAATCATCAATGGTGGTCTGGCCTCTATGGGAATCTTTAGAAATAAAAACCCTATGACTGAGGGCAGGGCTATAGCGAAACCAAAAGCAGAAGCGGTTGCGATGGCCCGATGTATGGGCACATTAAACAAAGTCATCATTGGCACACCGAATGAACCTCCACCAATACCCATCAAAACTGATCCAAACCCAAGAATAACAGCCGTAAATATTCGCTTAAACCCCTTTGGCATCTCGTCAGAAATTCTCCAATCAACCTTTCCAAAGCTCAAATATAACCCTACACAAATACCTAAAACTCCAAATATTATCATTAAAGCACTTGAACTTAATCTGGCTGCAAAGATAACCCCTACAATGGCTCCTAAACTTATACTCAAAGTCCATTTTTTTATTATCGACCAATCTACTGCATTTTTTCTATGGTGAGCCTGAACAGAACGAATTGAAGTAATTATTATGGTTGCTAAAGATGTCGCCAAACAAATTTGCATTAAATGGATCGAGTCATAACCCAAATATTCAAAAGCAAAGTAAAAAGCTGGTACTAATATTATACCTCCACCGACACCCAGTAGGCCCGCAATTACTCCAGCAATCCCTCCAATTATTAATAATAAAACCAGCATCATAAGAAGCTCTGATGTCTCAATCATTATAATTACAACTCCCAAAACCGATCATCGCCGAGACGAAAACTTAACCTTTATCAAGAGGATCTACATCTTTAATCTCTTGTTGCAACATCAACACTCGCTTGCAAGCTTCTATTAAGATCTTAGACCCTGCATTCTTTTTATGCGCATATTTAGAAATTTCTTGACGCCAAATTTTTGCACCAGGCTGACCAGAAAAAATTCCAAGCATATGGCGACTGACTTGATTTAATTTTCCACCATTTTCAATATGACGATCGATATAAGGAAGCATCTCATTAACAATTTCAAATCTATTTTTTTTATAATCATGTTCAAAAATTTCAGAATCAATACTTCGCAAAACTAGCATAGGATTATGATAGGCTGCTCGTCCGATCATGACCCCATCCATCCCACTTTCAAGATGTTTTTTAATTTCAACATTATTTTTAATGCCACCATTTATTGTAATATGTAAATTTGGAAACATTTTCTTAATCTTATATATTAATTGATAATCCAGTGGTGGTAAATTTCTATTTTGTTTTGGACTAATACCCTGCAACCAAGCCTTTCGTGCGTGAATCGTTAACCGCGTAACCCCAGCTAAATGCATCTTTTCGATAAATTCTGGTAGAGTTTTATAAGGGTCATCATCATCTACGCCGATCCTGCATTTAATTGTAATCTCAGCACTCTCACTAACATCTAACATCGCCTTCACGCAATCAGATACCAGCTCAGGTGTTCGCATTAAAACAACCCCAAAAGATCCAGACTTTACCCTATCAGAAGGACATCCAATATTTAAATTTACCTCATCGTAATTCCATTTTTCTCCAATTTTTACAGCTTTGGCTAATAATTTCGGCTCCGAACCACCTAACTGCAGTGCTACAGGATGCTCACAATCATCATAGGCTAAAAGCTTGCTTTCATCGCCATTTATAACGGCAGATGCAGTTAGCATCTCAGTATACAAAAGTATTTTTTTAGAAATTTTACGATGTAAATAACGGCAGTGCCTATCGGTCCAATCCATCATAGGCGCTACAGAAACAGTGGCAGATTTTCTTAAAGAACACGTTTTATTTTTCACTATATTAACTTTACGAATTAAATTTCAACATAAACAGTTATAGAGAACATTTTAAATTTGTCTCCGAAATACATCAATCCCAATCTAAATTGATATGAAGTGTTGCAGTAATTTAATATATGTTTAAACGCTTCACGAAAATAGTTAGACATCCTCGATATTGAAGCATTAATTAAAATACTCTGCTTAAGAAAAAGAATTAATTATTTAAAGATTAAAACAAGACTAGTTTCTAATATCTTAATATAATTTTAATAGGACTATATGACAAAATTTACCGACCTTGATTTAGAAGTTAATGTATTGACTGCAATTTCTGATGCTGGATACACAAGCCCAACACCAATCCAGGCTCAAGCAATACCAGAGGCACTCAAGGGTAAAGATATATTGGGGATTGCACAAACAGGGACCGGCAAAACAGCAAGTTTCACATTACCTCTTATCACCATGCTTTCAAAAGGAAGAGCTCGTGCTCGAATGCCCCGATCCTTAGTATTAGCACCAACTCGAGAATTAGCTGCACAGGTAGCAGAGAATTTTGATATTTATGCAAAAAATACAAAACTTACTAAAGCATTACTTATTGGAGGCGTCAGTTTTAAAGAACAAGACTTACTGATCGATCGAGGAGTAGACGTACTTATAGCAACTCCAGGAAGATTAATTGATCATTTTGAGAGAGGAAAACTCTTACTCAATGGTGTAAAAATAATGGTAGTAGATGAAGCTGACCGAATGCTTGACATGGGGTTCATACCAGACATCGAAAGAATATTTAAACTTACCCCCTTTACAAGACAAACTTTATTCTTCTCAGCGACGATGGCTCCAGAGATTACTCGAATTACAAAAGAATTTCTTTCTGCTCCAGTGAGAATTGAGATCGCTCAGCAGGCAACTATTTCGAACACCATCAAACAAGGCTTAGTGCTCTTCAAACCATCCCGAAAAGACCGTACTTTTAGAGAAAAAAGAGGGCTTTTAAGAGACATAATAAATGCTGAAAAAGAAAACTGTAAAAATGGTATAATTTTCTGTAATCGAAAAGTAGATGTAGATATTTTGATGAAATCAATGAAAAAACATGGGTTTAGTGTAGGAGCAATACATGGTGACCTTGATCAATCAATTCGGACACAGGTTTTGGATGGCTTTAAAGAAGGATCAATAAGGTTTTTAATTGCTTCTGATGTCGCTGCCCGGGGCTTAGATATCCCAGATGTTAGTCATGTATTTAATTTTGATGTGCCCCCTCACTCAGAAGATTACGTTCATCGAATAGGACGAACTGGTCGAGCTGGTCGGCAAGGATCTACAATAATGATTTCAACGCCAGCTGAAGAGAAGTCAGTTTTAGCGATAGAGAAATTAACTAATATTAAAATTCCTCACGTGGATTATCACTCAGAGCCAATTGCAGAAATAAAATCAAGTAAGAGACATCCAAAAAAAGAACCACTTAAGAAAAATACTACCAGAGAAGAGATAAGTGATGAAGGTTCCAACAAAACAAAATTGAAGACAAAAAAATTACCTAAAAAAGATCTCAAATCTACAAAAGATCAAAACAATGCTCAACGAGTTATTGGTTTGGGAGATCATGTTCCAGCATTTCTAACAATAAATTTGCGTAATTAATGCAATAAATTTATCTTTTTCTCAAATTACTGTTATACAGAAGAAACCAATCTATTGATCAAAACAGTTACTTCTGGTTTTTTGTTAATCAACTCTAAAACCACTGCCCTTACTGTTCTAACAATTACTTTTTCCAGCTTTTCATCATCTAATATAGTTTCGTCTTCTAATAGCTGTATAGAACTTAAGACTGTCTCTTCGATCAATACATCTAATGACCCTTCTAAAATATCTTTTGGCAATCCATGAGATTGAACCCACACCTCATCTAACAATTCATCATCTTCTTCCACGATTATGTTTATCGAAACATGACCAGAAAAAGACATCCTTAATCGGTCACGAACTACCCCCGAATTTGCACCAACTAAAATACGACCATCTAAGTAAACTCTACCAGAATCTATTTGAGCTAAAGTGCTTACCTTATCCTCTGAAATATCAATAAGTGATCCATTTGCGGCAAATACAGACTCAAATCCATTTTCTACGGCAAGCAATTGATGCGCACGTAAATGCCTTACCTCTCCATGCATAGGAATAATTGTACGAGGCTTCAGTAAGTTATGAACATCTGTTATTTCTGAGCGACTAGCGTGACCAGAAACATGGTAAAGACCATCCTCACTCTCAACAACATTCACTTTTTTTTCAGTCATATTATTAATAATCTTATTAACACTTACTTCGTTTCCAGGAATTGTCTTCGACGAGAATAAGAAAGTATCACCTTCGGACAATACAATTCCTTGATATTTGCCATTAGATAATTGTGCAGAAGCTGCCCGTCTTTCTCCTTGACTGCCTGTACTCAAAATAAATACGTGGGAGCGTGGTAATTCTAAAGCCTGTTTAGGTGTAATAACATTAGGAAAATCTTTGAGTATACCACTTTCAAGGGCCAGTTCAATCATCCGTCGCATAGCCCGACCTAACAGCACTATAGATCGATCAGATGATATTGCTGCATCTGCTAATGTTTTAAGGCGAGCAAGATTAGATGCAAATGTTGTGGCAACCACCATACCATTCTGAGCTTTGATCAGTTTGACTAAATCTTTCTTTAGGGATTTTTCTGATTTAGCTGCCGCTTTCACAGAAACGTTCGTGCTATCACAAACCAACACATCTAAATTTTCACATGCTGCTGTCCATAAATCAGGATCGAAAGGATCCCCTAAAATTGGTGTTTTATCAAGCTTGAAGTCTCCAGTATGAAAAACTTTACCGGCGTCTGTTTGAATAATTAGACCAGATGACTCTGGTATCGAGTGCGAAACTGGTAAAAAAGAAATCTCGAAGGGGCCTAATGTAATGGAATTTGGATAAGGAGCAATAATGTTAACGATCTCTTCATTACCACCTCTTTCTAACAATTTTCTCTTTACATTTGCAGCCGTGAAGGGACGTGCATATATGGGAATTTTTGATAGTTCTGGGAACAAACCAATAGCACCAATATGATCCTCATGAGCGTGAGTTAGAAATATTCCTTTAACTTGGTCTCTTCTTTGAATGAGCCAATCAAGATCGGGCAATATTAAATCGACGCCAGGAGTGGTCTCTGAGTCAGGAAATGCAACACCGCAGTCAACGACTATCAGGCTTTCTTCACCCTGTTTACCAAAACCATAGACATAGCAATTCATACCAATTTCGCCAGCACCACCTAGTGGGAGGTAAAAGAATTGATCTTTTCTCATTTTTT